>JAABUX010000912.1_pt1 | contig 47333 bp, 38 predicted proteins | sample 5561851 | NCBI WGS metagenome assembly JAABUX01 (sample SAMN10711883, study PRJNA513361) | rock metagenome | isolation source: Antarctica rocks | place: Antarctica: Victoria Land, Richard Nunatak red sandstone | collected 2016-01-03 | reverse complement strand
GCAGAAGCTTTTAGACTTTATTGCCTACTACAACCGCACGATGGCTAAACCATTTTTGTGGAAGTTTGAAGGCTACCCAGAGTCTGTCTAATCTGGTGCGTTACTTCTGCCGAACTGCACTAGCTATCGAGTCTTGGCTGGGTGAAGAAAAAGAAGACCTGCTTACATACGTTTGTATTCATGATTAGAAGCTAATTTAACACCAATCTCATTCTTAAGTTATAATTAAGGCGAAGTAGTAGCAGCTATCATGTTTAGGAGTTATATCAATGAAGCGTCCTGGGAGCTTCAACACTCAAAGCATACAGGTTTTAAGCGTCATTGTGAGCGAATTAACGTTTAAAAGCCCCCAGGTTTATTGCTCAAATTCGCTTAAAAGATTGAAAAAAAGAAGCCACCAATGAAAAAAAAGATAGCAGCCGGAATCGTCACGGTACAAGCGTTGGTCTTGCTGGCATTGCCATCCCTCGCCCAGGAAACCCAAAAGAAGATCAGCGCCACCGACAGTCAGTATTTGACCCAAGACGCTGAAGGTAGCGCCTACGAGTTTCAACTCGCCCAACTAGGGGTAGAGAAAGCTTCAGACAGTGCGACCCAGCAGTACGCCCTCCGGGTGCTGAATGACCATGCAAAGTTTAACACCCAATTGATGCAACTCGCCCACAACAAGGGGTTGACCCTTCCGGTAAACGTAAACGCACAGGATAAGACCAAGATAGAGCGCCTAATGCAGCTTCATGGTGCCGCGTTTGACAAAGCGTTCGCTAGGGAGATGGTCAGGATAAACAGCAGTGATAGCTCTGATTCCAAACGCGAAGCCAGCATGACGAAGGACCCAGACATCCAAGCCTTTATCAATCAGTTCGCGTCTACAGACGAGGAGCATTTGCAAGGTGCCCGCAGCCTCATGGGTGGCAGTGCCGCACCAAGGTAAAGCAGCTGGTGGTTGCAATTAGATTCGCCTCCGATAGGACACGAACCACTTAGAAGCTGATCCGCGTGGTCATTCCTTCCACTATCGCCTGCAAGGCACTCCACCATGTAAAGGATGCTAATGAAATTTCTGATGTAATTCGGCTTGCCCGAGTGGACGTAAACACTCAATTACGCCTTCTACAAGTTCCAAATGAGCCTAAAAGTGCAACTAACTATTTCCACCACCATGAACACCGCTAGGCTTTGGTCTCTATTATTACCAGTCGAATTTATGTAGTTCCAGTTTTTTGATTAGCTTGGGCAGATCCTTCTGGGAGACATTACGGTGACCAGTTTCGATGGCATCCACCCAAGATATGCTTTTCCCCATCGTGGCGGCAAAAAATGCTCTGGACCAGCCTTTAGCTTTTCTAGCTTCTCTGATTACAGTGCCTGGTGGAGGCTGGTTCTGGCCCTGCTTTTTCTGTAAATCGGTTGCTCCAGGCTGGTGTGGCAAGGTTAAGCTACCTAGAGCTTCCGTTGGTAGATGGAAACGCCATCTAGCATAAAGCAGCTCATGCCAGAAGCCTATGGGTCTTTTAGTGCGATCAAAACCTTTCAACCAAAGTGGCCCTGTTTCAAGCTCCGCCTGCCATCCAGCTTCGCTAACTACTTTCAAGTCAGTTTCAAAATCATCAGCTAGTTGCCGACGACGCTGCCTGTCCTGCTGGGCTATTGCCACTCGCTCTGCGCCGTAAGCAATCTCCATCAGGGTCTTTCCCATCACATAATCACAGAACCCAGGTTTGAGCTGGAAGGTCAGCCAAATCAGCATTCTAGCGGCACCAGCATTAATTTTTCCGACGCTGAATATTTTTTGTACGGTTTTCTTAGTAATAATTCCGGTGTGATGGTAGTACTTAGATTTGTTGAGGAAGTATTTAGTCCACGCTCCAGGCTTACCTATTACTATTAAGCCTATCAACTTCCTATCCCCAGCCCGATCAGTATCAAAGTTTGGGAGTACAGTGATGTCCCAGATCTTTAAGTTGGTAACGGTAAAAGCTTCAAAACTTCCCTGTTTAGGCCATGCAATACGGGCTAGTACCTGGGATGGTTGACGTAAGAGATCAGATAAAATTGTAAGTTTTTCATGCCTGCATAGATCCCTGCGTTTCCCAAGACCTGTGTATTCAAGTAGTTGTCTGTCATCAATAACAAACTCGCCCGACCAGGGTTGATCAAGGGAAGCTGCCTGTGCGCAGTAAATCAGGTGAATAGCGCCCGCCCTGGGGTCAAATTTTTCTATAACAGCCAAGGCTGCTTTTTCAGGTAACGGTTCTAGATGCGGGTCTTGTGGATTCTCTGTAACATAGTAACAGATGTTTCCTTTACCGCCAGAAACTTTTTTTTCATACATCATAGGGTTGCTAGGATCAGCTTTCCAGGGCAAATCCATTTTTTGAGATAAGACTTCAGCAACGCCATGCAGAACTAGCGACAACGCAGCAATATTAGTCTTACCTTCAGGAAACAGGGAGGCTTGGTAGACTTTTGGGATTCTTGCTACACGCTGCTCGTACTTTAGCAGTAACTTCTTGGCTGTTTCTCCTACTACCTGCTGCAATAGAGTCCAAATTCTACTGTGCTTCATTTTCTAGTTACTTGTCGTGGGTTACTGTTGTTTCCACATTCTATCCACCCGCCGCCGATAGAATTCGAGAAACAGGCGTACAAATACCTGGGGGTAAGCATGGGGGTTGGCTAACAGCATCCCTGTCATTAACTAGATTCATGCTGCTGACTCCGAGCTGCAATAAGCTGCAATTACTGTTCAATACAGCTAGATTAGCGGCTCTTGGTAACTTTCGTGCATCTACAATTCGGATAGCTAACAGATGATCAAGTATCCAGAAAAGGAAGGACTGTTGTTTGAGTAAATCCAAAAGATTGATAGGTGATTTGACTACCAATCGGATCGAGGCGTTCAGTGATGGGGTATTTGCGATCGCGATGACCTTACTGGTGCTGCAAATAAGTGTACCGGAGATACCTGAAGCGTTGGTAGCGATAGAACTACCGCGCAAGCTGCTCGCTCTATGGCCTGCTAAATTGTTGAGCTACGCAATGAGCTTTGTGCTCATAGGCATCTACTGGGTCACTCATCACATTACGTTCCATCACATCAAACGCTCTGATCCTGTGCTGCTCTGGCTCAACATTCTATTTTTAATGTGCGTCTCATTTATACCCTTTCCCACAGCTCTGATTGGGCAATACTTACACCAACAGCTTCCCGTGCTAATTTACAGCGCCACTCTGGGCATAACTGGCCTTGTGTCCCAACTGCTGTAGTGGTACGCCACGAGTGAGGACCGCCTCGTGGACAGTGATATAAACCCGCGCGTGGTCAGCTTGATAACGAGAAGAAACCTTACCCCACCATTAATGTACCTACTTTCAATCGGCGTCTCCTTTTTCAGCCTTCAGGTGAGCATTGCCCTCTTGTTCGTTGTCCCTATGCTGTACATCCTGCCGAACCCCATTAACCGTTACTAACTTTTTAGTTTAGTTTCTAGAAGCTCGGTCAATTAATCCCTTGAAATACTCAAGTGGGAGATACAAAGATGAAAAAGCTGCGCTCGTCTTAGTCAATTTTATCGTGACACCCTAGTTGCTGTCCTAATTCCCCAGACTTCAACTGTAAAAACAGCCTCCTAAGGAGGCTGTTTTTTATAGCTACGTTAGCTGCTACTTCGCAACTGTTTTAACGACCTACAATGTATTGTGATTGAATTGGCTGGGCCTTTCCTGCCTGAACTAAGGCTTGATGAATTATGGCAGCCACTTCAGCACGGGTAGCATTTTGGTTGGGGTTTAGTAACTTTGGATTTGGGTAATTAACCACCAACCCAGATTCTGTGGCGGCTGCTATCTTTTCAGTTGCATAATTAGGAATCTGAGCAGCATCCTGGTAGGTTTGTAAAGTTTGACTCGGTGTAGACTTCGTTGCCAGGTGCAAGCCTGTGGCAAGGGCAACGAGGACTTGGACTCTGGGAATTTGTTCCTCTGGTCGGAAGATATTTCCAGGATATCCTGTTAAAAATCCGGCTTTTGTTGCTTTGTCAATGGCTGGAACTGCCCAGAAATTTGACGGTACGTCCTTAAATACCGTTATATTCTGACCTGGGGTTTTGTCAAAAGCTTGTTGCAGCATTGCGGCAAATTGCGCGCGGGTCACAGGTTGATCGGGTCGAAAGTAGCCAGTGGTAAAGCCATTAACGATGCCACGGGCGGAGAGAACATCAATAAAAGGACGAGCCCAGAAGTCTTGGGGAACATCAACGAAGTTAATCGGTTGAGCTGGAGTTGGAGTCGGTGATGCTGGAGTTGGAGTCGGTGATGCTGGAGTTGGAGTCGGGACTGGAGTTTTGGTTGGCAAGGGAATCAAGAGTGGGATTCCTGGTAGAAGTGGGGTTGGAGATGGCACTGGCGTCAGTGACTCTGGTGACTCTGTTGGGGTTACCGTTGGCACTGGCGACTCCGGTGCCACAGTCGCTGTTGCCTGAGGCGACGGCGTCAGAGTCGGTGGCGCAGAAGGAGAGGGGGATGGCGACAGAATGCCGGTGATGTTAAAGCCCTCATTCCTATGGGAAAACGACCAAAATAGAATGCCGCCAATGGTGGTGAAGGCAACAAAGATGCCAATAAATTCATCAAACCCTAGAGCAGCCCTTTGAGATGACTCTGGATCAGGGGGAGTCGAATTTGTCATTTGGCAACTCCGCTATACAGGTGGCTTGTTTCGTTGTTGCTTGAAAGATTCCAGCAATTCTCGAACTTGCTCTCGCGCAATATCGCGGCTGCCTAAACCAAAGGCTAGGGCAATGGCGACAGCTAGAGCGCCCAGTAGCAGTCCAAAGGCTAAATTAACGATGTCGCTGGCAATCCCTATCTGTTGCAGTGCCATGGCTGACACCAGGGCAATGATGGCAATTCGCGCGATCTGACCCAAAATCTGTGCCTGGGCATCGCCAGAGCTGGTAATGATGTTAAAAGCCAGATTTGCCAGGAATAGACCAATCGCAAACACCACCAATCCGGCTAGAATGCGTCCCAATACCACGACAATGCCAGTCACCAATAATGTCAGCGCCTGAATATTCAGGATATTGACCGCAGCGATGATAGCAAACAGCATGATGCCGACCCAGATGATGACGCCGACAATTTCTGAAGGCGTCTGGGGTGTCGCTGCCGCTGCCGGAGTTGTATCAGGCTGAATGACGGTTCGTTGTTCAGTTGCAGGAGCAGGAGCAGGATCAACATAATATACGGGTTCTGGCGCTTTTTCTGGTGGGGATACGGGTCGTCTATAGGTCGATGGCAGACCCAGCAGAGAGAAAATGTTGTTAAAGCCCAAGCTGGTGAGAATACTAATGACCAGATCAGATACAAACCGCCCCAAGAAGTAAGCCAGAATCAGAATCAAAGCTGCTGTGAAAATTGCGGGCAGGGTGTTGAGGATCTGGTTCAGCATTGCGATCGCTGGCACACTGATGGCGTCAATCCTCAGGGCATTGAGCGCCGCGATCGCTGTTGGAATCAAGATCAACACATAGACAACCGTGCCAATAATCCAGGAGAGCGATTGCGTGCTTGTAGTGCGCGCCAATCCAAACCTGGCACCCAGTTGGTCGGTTCCCGTTGCTGCCAGCAGGTTCGTCACGATTTGGCGCACCACTTGAGCGACTAGCCAGCCTGCGGCACCAATCAACACTGCCGCCAGAATGTTGGGCAAAATTGATAGAATTTGATTTACCAGCTGTTGCACTGGTTGCAGCGTTCCTTGCAACCCTAGAGTGCTCAATACCGATGGTAGAAACAGTAAAAAGATGAACCAGTACAGCGCATTGCCTAATGTTTCGCTCAGAAGAAACGGACTTTGATCAGGCGTGCTACGAACTTGCTGATTCAAACGCTGATCCAAACCAAAGGTATGCAGCCCTCGAGTCAGCACCAGCTTGGCGATCGTTGCCAGCGCCCAAGCGACCCCCAAGAGAATCGCGGCACCAACTAACTTTGGCAAGAATCCAATCACCTGTTCGAGAAAACCGTTGAGCGGTCGAGAAACTGCATCGAGCTGGAGTTTCTGTAAAAAGGCCACCACGGTAAAAATGATGATGATCCAGAAAACCGCACTGGATATCCATTGCTCTACCGGCAGCCGATTACGATCCTCTGGGCGACCCGTGAGCCAAGCAGCTAAGCGATTGTCCACGCTAGTGCGCTCAAGAATTCCCCGTGTCACTGACGCGGCAATTGCAGCCAGTATCCAGCCGATTACCAGAATGACGAGCGCCTCGATCAGATTTAGAATAGAAGGACCTACGTTGAGGCCAAGTCCTGCTAAAAACCCACCCTCAGCCGAGCTCTGTTGAGCTGCTTGAGCTAGTGTTACAGTTGAAAACACTGGGCTCTGCACCAAAACTGCTTGAGCGCTGATCATTTGAGTCATACCTTGCCAAGTTTCATTCATAGTTTTCTTGAGTTAAGGCTAGATGCAGGCGAGAGAATACGCATCACATTCTTCCTCTCCGAATGCATTAAGGTAGATTCTTCTACACGCAAAACAGTTGGTCTACTGGCATTTTGCCGGTAAATTAACTCTACAGGTAGAATATGATTTTGCTATCTTTAATTGATGCTCATCTGGTTACACATCCACCTCGAAGAACAATTTACTCTAAAAAGTTACTTTTGGCGATGCTGAAAATCGATTTTTGTCCGCAGTTCATCCTTGATGCGGTTGATAATTGAGGTTTCATCAAGCGTTGCCAGAATGCGGCTAACCACGGCTTTGGGACCATCCGGTCCCCAAGAGGCACCATTGGCTAAGTAGGCTTTGGTCACTTGTCCAATGCCATAAGAAGAGACACCAGCCACTCCCGCTTGAGTCAGCGCCACCGACAGATAGGGACCTAGGGAAGCCCCGCCGGTTGCCGGGGCAGATAGACCGAGTAAGCCTTTAAGGGAACTCAAGCCCAAAGTTGCCAGCAGTTCACTGGCACTGATGCCGCCCATACTGAAAGCAATTTTTTGCAGCAGCCCTACGGCTCCCGCTTGGGTCATCGGCATGCCATAGAGCTGGGATAAACTCAGGATCAGGGCGACATCAATTACCGCCCCACTGAGGATATCAACCACAGTAACTGGATTGAGCGCGATCGCCACTGCCTTGGTTATGACCATCCGCCAAATCAGCGCATTAGCACTCTGGTCACGAATCGCCAGTTTTCGCTGCACCAATTGCTCATTCACGTTGTCAGCATACAGCATGGTATTGAGGGCGACTAAGGCTTTGCCTTCCCGGTGCAAAATTTCTAAGATTTTGAGCTTAAGCTCCTCGACTTGGGGCTCGGTAGGACTCAGTTGGACACCCCTGCTGCCATCGGCACGACGAGTTGCTTTGGCAACCAGCGGTGAGGCAGCTGCCATGATAATTTCATCGGGCGAGAGTAACTCCCGCACCCGCTCATCTCGGATTTTCTGGTAAATCGCCATCCTGTCTGCCTGTGGATATTGATCAATCTTGTTGAACACAAGTAAGATCGGCTTACCGGCTGAGCGCAGATGAGACAGAGCTTCGTGTTCCACCTTCGTCATGTCACCGGCAATGACAAACAGGATTAGATCCGCCTGTTGGGCAACATCCTGGGCTAGGGCAGCACGGGTTTCACCGTCCACTTCATCTAGCCCAGGGGTGTCAATTAGTTCCACCTGAGACTCTCCCAGACCGGGCAGGGTGACTCTAAGACAGCTTTTGCTCTCCCCCACCGTCTCCTCACTAATTCCCCAAGAGGCACGTCCAGCAGTGCGGGTGACGCCGTGAAGGGGACCAGTTTCAAACACCGCTTGCCCCAGCAAGGCATTGAGGAGGGAAGACTTGCCTCGTCCCACCATGCCAAACACAGCAATCTGCACCACCCTGCGCTCCAAGTTCCCCAGCATGGTCTGTAGCTGTTCAATTTCTGCCTCCAGTCCAGCTCGTTCCTGGGGTGTCACGTCGAGATTGGCTACCAAGTCTTTAAGAGCCGTTTGTGCCTGTTTATAGTTCAGTTCCGCCTGAATGTCTTCAAAGCTCAAAATGGCGCTGTCCATTTCCTCGTCCAAGTTGATTGGACTCACGGGAGTTGAGGAGCCAGTTGCCGGGGGATTGATTCCGTCAGCAAACTGGCGTGGCGAATTGCTCGGATTAGACATAGGTCAAAATCAAACCTCTAGTCGTCAGCAACTTTCTTTGGGTAATGGTTTCTCTGAAAAGCCTTCTATTGCAAAAAAGCGATCGCCTAACCGACGCGGCTGTTCTTTAAAGATCCTAGTCATTTCTGATGGCAGCAAACCCCACACTCCGTTTTCGTTCAAAGAACCAGCGCTGGAATTAGCTGTTGGCTTAAGGTATGTTTGGTAATTGAACCCAAAGCCCAGGTGTAAGCTTTTGCCCTAGCCTGGATGGAAAGGATAGTGAGTGGTAAGCGTTTGCCAGAAACAATTGCCCACGTCCGCATTACGCGGCAATCGTGGCAACAAGGCTTCCTTGAGGGGGAAGTGAGAGCGGGTGAGTTTGAGTGGCAGTTCCAGTGGTCTTTCCGACGGGGTCAACTGTCAGTCAAGCCTTCCCAAGGTCGTGCTTTAATCCAGGAGCCCCTAGGTCGCTTCCTAGAGCAAAAAGACTACCAACTTGAGCCTGGGGGAGACTACGCTTTTACAATTCGGGCTGAACTTTGAGATCCAGGTAGCGTTCAATCAGGAGGATGGCGACAATGTCATCCCAGGGGCGCGGTGGGGTTAGTAGGCTGCGTGGCAGGAGGCGAGACAGTCCTTTAGGCGGATACATTTCCCAATAGCGATCGCGCGCCTCTAAAGAGCTGTAGCGCTCATCCACCAGGACAATGTGTAACTGTGGTAAGTCGCATTCGAGTTTTTGTTTCCAGCGCTTGGCTGTGGTTTGATCGCCCATTACTAGTAAGGAAATGGAAAACTTCTGGAGCAGTGCTTGGATAGTTGCGATCGCATCACCACCTGCGACAACCTGGTGATAATGCACTTGCCGCTTCGGTCCCATCACCGCTAACCCGCACTTATCCCGACCTGGATCGAAGCCCAAGATCACTGGCTGGGTTAGCGAGAAGTCTGGATCGGGAGTCAGGGGAGCGCTTGAGAGCATAACTAGGTGCGAACAACAACTTTTCCGTTTTGAACTGCTACCAGTTCTACTTTAAGAGGCCCAGCTATGTAAGTGTCCTCTGCCGCGACAGCTTTAATATTTATAGTTTGATTGTACTGCTTCACTTGCTCGATGAAGCTAATCAGGGTTTTGAACGAATCGTCTCCGATCTGGATTTTATCCCCCACAATCCCGGCGCTACGGGCGCGAAACTTGTAAGCTAATAGCAGCAAGTTAAGCCTTTGTTTGATTTCCTCAGCTGTCATGCTCGCTGGGTTGACAGAAGTCGCCGCTACTATATCACCTGCACGGAAGACCATTTGATTTCGAGTCGCCTTCGCAAAGACTTGTACGCGCTTTTCTCCCAGAAGGTAGTTGCCAGCTGAGATAATTTGCACAACGTAGTCTTGACCGTCATTAATCTGCTTGAGCAGTTGATCAAGCTGCGCTTGTGGAATTTCAACCACCTGTCGATTCACCTGGATTGTACCGGGCTGAGTGAATTCGATCGCTGTCCGGTTCGCGAACTGCAGGAGTTCCTTAACGACTTGGCGAGCAGAGTCGAATCCGACAATCCGCATCACAGCAGCAGAGAGGACTTGACCCCGACGGAGGGCAACGTTCCCCTGACGCAGGCTCTGATAGGACTGGTAGTACTTTTCCAGCCTTGCCACTTCCTGTCCCAGGTAGTCTTGTTGGGTTTCCAGTTCTTTGAGACGATTTTCCCGTTCAGCAATCACCTGGTCTCGCTGGGCAATGTCGCGATCGCGCTGAGCAATTTTTTCATCCAGTTTGGCGATATCTTGGTCGCGCTCGGCAATCCGAGCTTTGACAAAGTTGCGTTGCTGGATCAGTTGCTGGCGTTCGGCTTGAAGTTTTTGAATTTCGGAACTCAACGCCCTTGCCTGCTGGGAAACCGTTTTGAGTAGAGCTTGGGCTTGCTGAAACTGGGTTGAAACCTGACGAAGCTGGGCTTGGGTTTGGGATTGTTTGGCGATCGAGGCTTGCAATGACTGATTAGTAGCTGCTAAGTGTTTCTGAGCCTCTGCTTGCCGTTTTTGCGCCTCTATTTGTTCGGCTTTTTGTTCGGCTCTGGCTTGCGCTAGCTCCCTCTCTACCTGACTTTTCTGGGTAGTCGTGGTTTCTAACTGCTGACGGGTGGTTGCTAGATCCTGACGCCTGTGCCTGAGATCTCTTTGAATCTTTTCCAGTTCAAACACTCCAGTCCGCAATCTTTTGTCAGCGACAATCAAAATTGTCAGCGTGGAGGTGGAAATGAGGCTGCCTGTCAAGAAGGTGACTAAAACTGCAGTTTTGCGAGGGCGAAGCTTAAACAGTCTCAGTCGCGCCTTTCCAACCCGGCTGCCAATGCGATCGCCCACCGTCGCGATCACGCCCCCCAAAATCAAAATTGCCGCAATTAGGATGTACCCGGTGGTCATTTACAGCTACCGAACCCCTTCAGATACAGCCTACTTCAAGCTCTTGGGGTTTGTATCACACAATCTTTGGCTAAAGGGGGAAAGAATTAATCTCCCCCTCTCCCTCTCTCCCCCTCCTTCACCCGATCCCGATCAAGTAAATTGCTGGCTCAAGGCTACGGGGTTGTGGACGGTAATCTTCTTTTTGTGAATTGAAATCATATTTTCTTGCCGCAGGTCGCCCAGTAACCGCGTGACAGTGACGCGGGTAGAGCCAATCGCTTCTGCGATCGCCTGATGGGAAAGCTTTAAATCAATTGTAATTCCATCAGCTTTGGGATCCCCAAAATCGCGGCACAGAATCAGCAGAAAGCTTACCAAGCGAGAGCCCATATCCCGGTGTGCTAACGTCTCGATCATCATCTCAGTCTGCAAAATCCGAGACGAAAGCCCCCGCAGCATTAACATCGACAACTCGGGATTATCCTTGAGCGATTGCTCTACCTGTTCAATTGGGGCTGACAACAACTCCACCGGCGTAAAAGCCACTGCATGGTAAAACCGATCCGACCGATGCCCAGTCAGCAGTGACAGCACGCCAAAAACGCTATTTTCTCGCAGCAGCGCCACTGTAATTTCTTCCCCAGCCTCGTAAACTCTGGAAAGTTTTACAGCGCCTTTAAGCAGAAAATAGACGCGTTCCGCCGGATCTCCGGGAAAAAAGATCGTCTTGCCCCGTTCGAATGTTTCCACAACTGGTGGAAATGAACCAGTTCCAACCTGACGGAACACAGCTGCTAGCGGTCTATCTTGCGTCACTACCATATCCCTTGCCCTAACCGATGCCTGGAAAGACTACACCAGATCCCTTGCCAACGAACTTTACCCATCAAGAATCAAGATTAAGCGCTTTTATACTTTCCAACACTTAAACTGACTTGTACACGGCTTTTTGTATCTAATACTACAAAAACTCTGCTAACGCCAAGTCCCTGACCTTCGGACGGTAATTCCCTTACTCTGTACTCGTACACCCCTACCAGCATCCCGCTATAAGATATCTTGACAATATCTTATAGTGAGATGCTGGAGTACTATTTGGCTCGTAGCCGTCAGCCGTGACAAGAACTCCTTTCTATAGAAAGCACCCTCAGATTCAAGTATGCTCTATCATTGTTTTCCTAATTGACTTCTATGCTAGATTTAACCGGAAAAAACGCCCTTGTCACTGGCATTGCCAACAATCGCTCGATCGCTTGGGGCATCGCACAACAGCTGCACCTGGCTGGAGCCAACATTGGCATTACCTACTTGCCCGATGAGCGGGGTCGGATGGAGAAAAAAGTCGCAGAACTGGTAGAACCACTCAACCCCAGCCTATTTGTTCCCTGTAATGTCCAGGATGAGGCACAGATCCAGTCTACCTTCGAAACCATCCGCGATCAGTGGGGCAAGTTACACATACTCATTCATTGCCTTGCTTTTGCTAATAAGGACGAGCTGACTGGCGACTTTAGCGGTACCTCCCGCTCAGGCTTCACCCAGGCTTTAGAAATCAGCACCTACTCGCTGATTGAGCTGATCCGGGCAGCTAAACCTTTAATGACAGAGGGAGGCAGTATCGTCACGCTCACCTACTTAGGCGGCGTCCGGGTGATTCCAAACTACAATGTCATGGGAGTTGCCAAGGCGGGCCTGGAAACGAGTGTCCGTTACTTGGCAGCAGAACTCGGTCCCCAAAATATTCGCATGAATGCCATTTCAGCTGGTCCCATCCGCACTTTGGCTTCCTCAGCTGTCGGCGGCATTTTGGATATGATTCATCATGTCGAGGAAGTGGCTCCTTTGCGGCGCACTGTGACTCAATTGGAAGTGGGAAATGCTGCAGCCTTCCTCTGTAGTGATTTGGCAAGCGGCATTACTGGTCAGATCCTGTATGTGGATGCTGGTTACGAGATCATGGGAATCTGACAATCACCCGACTATAAGTCGGGGGATTGTATAGAGATTTCCCGGATAATTTTGTGAGGCCAAAGCTTTAGCACAGCTGCACTTCTGTCTGCCTTTACTGCGGTACGGATAATCTATTGCTCTTACCCTTTCAACTCAAGGAGCAACTGCCGCTAGGAAGTCTCTGCCATCCGGCGTTACCTCAATCAAGCACCTGAATTATTACTTACTTTTACTACTTTGAGTCAGATTATAACCTGACTTTTTTCCTGACTTATTCCGACTCTCCAACTTGATATACGGAGGCTAGAATGAAAATCTCAGCGAACCTGACAACGTAAGAGCTTTAGTAAACTTAATAATTACCACTACATTATTGCATCCTTAGATTTTTAGGCTCACGGAGGATTGTTATGTTTTCTGGTTTTTCCCGACGTAAAATTTTGAAGTTGATTGGCGTATTCGTGGCTGGAGTCGCCGCTGTAGGGAGCATACCACTGATGGGCAAGCTGTTTGTTAGCAAGGTTCAGGCTCAAGAAACAGACGATCTAACAATTTATAAAGGTAGCAGAATTAGTATCAAGAGTAAGAGTAAGCGGCTTGCTCGGGTGCGAAATGCCTTGCCGTATGACCAGCCAGTTGATGTGTCGATTGATGACAGACCAGTCGATTTTATCCGAGATCAGAAATCGGGCAAGTATCGCTCGTATTACGTACCCTTTAAAGAATATTCGTCGCTCCGGGAATTGGCGAAAGATATTATAGACACCCAGGCGATGGGTCGTAAAAACTAGGGTGAATTGCAAATCTTGGTCGAGGAAAATATGAATATTAGAAAAAATGTCAATGCGCTTACTAGTACGGAAAAACAAAACTTGCTAAACGCGCTAAAGGGATTAAAAGCTAATGGAAATTATAACAATTATGTGCAGATGCACGCTGCTGCAGCGGCCTATCCCTGTCCCTCAACTGTAAGCCCATCTTACCGTAACGCTGCCCACAATGGACCCGCGTTTTTGCCATGGCATCGCCAGTTTATCCTCCTATTTGAACAAGATTTACAAGCACAAGTTCCGGAAGTGACACTTCCTTACTGGGATTGGGCGTCTGATGCGGCTCTACCTGATCCGGCTACCGCACCAGTTTGGACTAGTGACTTGATGGGAGGCAATGGTGACCCCAATAATGACTGGCTGGTAACTACTGGTTCATTTGCATATAATCCTTCTGATCCGAACAGCTGGTATATAGTTGATCAGAATGGTAATAACTTGGGAGGCTTAAAACGCCAGTTTGGCCAACAAAGTTCAGGGTTACCGCTGCAAGATGAAGTGGATGCTACACTTGCTCAACTTCCCTACGACCAATCCCCTTGGGATGGGTCAGATGGTCAAGATCATCGCAATATGATTGAAGGATGGTACCAATGCTGTCATTTACACAACCAGGTTCATTTATGGGTCGGACAAAGCATGCTACCGATGACCTCTCCAAATGATCCAGTATTCTTTCTCCACCATTGTAATGTGGATCGTCTCTGGTTTCAATGGCAAGCTCAGCAACCGGACGCTGGGTATGTTCCCATTAGCGATGGTCCACCTGGACACAATCTTAACGACCCGATGTTTCCTTGGGACACGGGAACCAACATTGTAACTCCCGCAAGTGTTTTAGATATTACAGCTCTCGGGTATACGTACCAATAGATAATAGAAATTGTTTTCCCAGATACCATGCATACACGCGTTAGTGAAGCGTCTCCTTCAGAGACTCGCCAAATTACCACCACTCCCAAACTAGAGCAACCTGTACTAGCTCGGACTGCCTCTATCCGTCGCACCACGGGCGAAACAGATGTGCAAGTCACTGTAAATCTCGATGGTGTAGGTAGTTGCAATACCGCAACCGGCGTTCCGTTTTTGGATCATATGCTGCATCAGCTCGCTTCTCACGGTCTGCTAGATCTAGAAGTGCAGAGCATTGGTGATCTAGAAATTGATGACCACCACACGAATGAGGATGTGGGGATTACCTTGGGGCAAGCGTTGGGGAAAGCACTGGGCGATCGCAAAGGTATTGTCCGCTTTGGTAATTTCCTCGCCCCTCTGGATGAAGCGCTGATTCAAGTAGCCCTAGACTTTTCTGGACGCCCCCACATCAGCTATGGCTTGCAAATTCCCACCCAGCGGGTTGGTACTTACGACACCCAGCTGGTGCGAGAGTTCTTTGTGGCAGTGGTGAACCATAGCCAAATGACGCTGCACATTCGCCAGCTTGACGGGATTAATTCGCACCATATTATTGAGGCGACATTCAAGGCATTTGCGCGATCGCTCCGAATGGCAGTGGAAATCGATCCACGCCGTGCTGGTGCGATTCCCAGTTCCAAGGGCGTTTTGTAATAGATTGGCGACAAAGACATCCTCCTCAAGGCGCTGCTTTTCGGGTGTAGGGTGTGGGGTGTGTGTACCCTGATTTTTCCACACCCGACACTCGTCCCCACACCCCGTTCCCAGTCAAGGAACTCCGGCAACGGGTGAGGCTAAAGGTCACTGTGATGACACTACCCAAGGGTAGAGGGCTATCATATTGAACATTGCTATTTATTAAGAAGTATCAATGTTTATTTCTCCCGCAGGCTGGACGCACTTGAAAGACTCCTTGAGAAAAAAACTGTTTCTCGGTTATGAACCCACTCCAGAATTGCTCGCCATTTTACTGGTCTACTTCGTGCAGGGCATCTTGGGGTTGGCTCGCTTAGCCGTCAGCTTTTTCCTCAAAGATGAACTAGGGCTAAGCCCAGCACAGGTTTCGGCACTATTCGGCATTGTCGCCCTGCCTTGGATTGTCAAGCCAGTATTTGGTTTTGTATCTGATGGGTTGCCGATATTCGGCTACCGGCGGCGTCCCTACCTGGTGTTATCGGGGCTACTAGGAGCAATCTCCTGGGTGTGTCTGGCAACAGTAGTTCATACGCCTATGGCGGCTACCTTGGCGCTGGCGCTCGGTTCCCTCTCAGTCGCCGTCAGTGATGTGATTGTAGACTCACTGGTGGTCGAAAGGGCAAGAACAGAATCTCAGGGCGATGCAGGCTCACTTCAATCCCTGAGCTGGGGCGCTTCATCTTTTGGGGCCTTGCTCACTGCTTACTTTAGCGGTTTCCTGCTACAGCATTTCAGCAACCGCACCGTATTTGAGATTACGGCCTCTTTCCCCCTGATTGTCTCAGCTGTTGCTTGGTTAATTGCCGAGTCTCCAGTGAGCGATCGCCCCAACTCGTCCACACTCAAGCACCAATTCCGGCAACTACGCCAAGCCGTAACTCAAAAAGCCATTTGGCTACCTACGGTCTTTCTCTTCCTCTGGCAAGCAACTCCAACCGCTGAATCAGCTTTCTTCTTCTTCACCACGAATGAACTAGGATTTGATGCAGAGTTTCTGGGGCGGGTGCGATTGGTGACGAGTGTCGCCTCCCTGGTTGGCATCTGGATATTCCAACGCTTCCTCAAAACTATCCCGTTTCGAGTCATTTTTGGTTGGAGTACCGTCCTCTCAGGTGTTTTAGGCATGACGATGCTGCTGTTGGTGACTCACACCAACCGCGCTTTGGGCATTGATGACCACTGGTTCAGTCTGGGCGACAGCCTCATCCTCACTGTGATGGGACAGATTGCCTATATGCCCGTCTTGGTGCTAGCTGCCCGTCTGTGTCCAGCTGGGGTGGAAGCAACCTTGTTTGCCCTGTTGATGTCAGTCACGAATCTAGCAGGACTTGTTTCCTACGAATTCGGGGCAGTTATGATGCATTGGCTGGGCATTACCGAGACTAATTTTGAGTCCCTGTGGCTGTTGGTCGTGATTACAAACCTCAGCACCCTGTTGCCGCTGCCATTCCTTAGCTGGCTACCAGCTTCAGCGCCGCCAACCGAGACACCAATATTGCCAAGCGTGCCAGCTTTGGAAAACAATGCCACTGCCTCAAAGCACATAGGACAAAACTTTCTGCCCGATTTGATGTCTGAGTTAGTACCGCAGTCGTTGCTGCAACAGCCAGCTGAAAAGCCTGAATGAAAGACACGCACTTAAGCGATCGCTACCTATGCAGAGTTTTCAACTTCAAGAACGCGCCTCCACAGTCCCAACCAGATCCTATCAGCGCCAAGATTGGCAGAGAGGATATCAATCTCTAAAAGAAGAGTTTGATTATTGGATCGATGATGTAGAAGGAGAAATTCCGCCTGAGCTACATGGTACCCTGTTTCGCAATGGCCCAGGTTTACTAGATGTGAATGGTCAACCTATCCACCATCCCTTTGATGGCGATGGGATGATTAGCGCGATCGCGTTTCGTGATGGTCGCGCCCACTTCCGCAACCGCTTCGTCCGCACACCTGGGTATCTGGAAGAACACATTGCTGGCAAAATTCTCTATCGCGGCGTTTTTGGCACCCAAAAGCCCGGTGGTTGGCTAGCTAATGCCTTTGACCTCAGAGTCAAAAACATTGCCAATACCAATGTGATCTACTGGGGCAGCAAACTTTTGGCGCTGTGGGAAGCAGCAGAGCCCCATCGCCTCGACCCTTATACCCTAGAAACACTGGGTACCGATTCACTTAATGGTGTTTTATCACCTGGTGAAGCCTTTGCCGCCCACCCGCGCTTTGACCCTAGCTGTGACCAAGATGGGGGCGCTCCTTGCCTTGTAAACTTTTCCATCAAGCCTGGTCTATCCACCACGATTACTATTTTTGAGTTAGACCCAGCTGGCTTCGTTGTACGGCGGCACGCTCACAGTGTTCCGGGCTTCGCCTTCATCCACGATTTTGCTATCACCCCAAACTACTGCCTGTTGTTTCAAAATTCCATCGCCTTCAATCCCCTGCCTTTTGTGCTGGGGTGGCGAGGAGCAGGGGAATGTATCAAGTTCCAACCCCATCAGCCCACTCGCTTGATCGTAATTCCCCGTCACGGCGACGCATCTGTACAGATTCTAGAAACCCAATCTGGCTTCGTCTTCCACCACGCCAATGCCTTTGAGCAGGGTGATGAGGTCTTGATTGACTCAATTTGCTACGAATCTTTCCCAGAAGTAGAGCCCAAAAGCGATTTCAAACAGGTGGATTTTGAAGCCCTAAAGCCTGGGCAGTTGTGGCGGTTTCATCTGAACCTGAAGGATAAGACGGTGTCGCGGCAGCTGATTGAAAGCCGGTGCTGTGAATTTCCCAACATTCATAAGGAACGAGTAGGACGCTCTTATCAGTACTTGTATATCGGTGCCGCTCATGCCGATACTGGTAACGCTCCGTTGCAAGCAATTCTCAAAATTGATCTAAATTCTGGAGAGCGGCAACTCTGGAGTGCTGCGCCGGATGGCTTTGTCAGTGAACCAGTTTTTGTCGAGCGCCCCAACGCTACCGATGAAGACGATGGCTGGGTACTGGCTCTAGTTTACGATGCTGCCCACCACCGCTCGGATGTAGTGATTTTGGATGCTCGTGACCTTACCCTGGGGGCGATCGCGCGGCTGCATTTGAAGCATCATATTCCCTACGGTCTGCATGGTAGCTTTACACCCGAATCGTTTGCACCAAGTAACTGAGGTACCCGTCCGAGCTGTCCTGAAGGTTAGTTAGCACACCAGCATCACCCATTAGAGGAGATGCTGGTGATACCCCTTTTTTTGAACACTCAACCGCCGCGCATTCCCCGGCCACGAAGAGCAGGCCGGGCGGGGTTAGCGGCGGACAGGGTCTTTGGGGTTAGGTAGACGACGAACGTATTCTCTTAATAGAAAGAAAAAAGTCAAGGCTTCTAGAAGATACAAGAAAGCCCAAAAAAAGGTCAGCAAACTTTCTAAAAAGTGCGCTAATCTTCGACAAAACTGGGTACATCACCAGGCGACACAAATAACCAGCGGTAATAGCTTGGTCGCCACGGACAAACTGGAAGTCAACAAGATTACCCGCAAAGCTAAAAAAGGCAGTAAGCGCTCTTCGTCGAAAGCAGGACTCAATCGCTCTATTCTAGATGTCGGCTGGGGAATGCTCACACAAGCAATTAAGTACAAGTTAGAGGAAAGTGGTGGTGTCTTTCTTGAAGTTCCAACTTCGACTGTTAAACCCTCTCAACGCTGTCCTAAATGCCTAGATGTGAAACCTGCATACGCTTGATATTCGCATACATCACTGCCAAATCTGCAACTATATCCAAGATAGGGATCTAGCTTCAGCAGATGTTATGCTATTGTGGGCAACCAATTCTGGGGGGTTTGGAACGAGCCTCCTCGGACGTGGAGCAACTGGCTCTAGCGTATTGACTAAAGAACGAAAGAACTGCGGATCAATGCGGCAACTGGGTGCGAAGAAGCGTCAAAAGCACCATTCTGCTGGTGGGGATTCAGAAACCCCGCCCTCGCAAAGCTCTTCTCGGGGTAGTTCATAAATAACTTTTAATCTCTCAAGTCACCAGCTTGGGCGTTGCACTTTTCCCAAGACATAAAAGGCGGCTTGTCAAGAAATGTAAAGAGAACCAAATCAGGCGATCGCGTCGTTTGAGAATAGATAGTGACACGGTTTGGTTCAAAACAAAGCTCTTTTTGGCAATTTGTCACTGAATTGAGCTGACCTGACATAAACTATCAGATAAAGTCATTTAAAGAAATAACTTTTATGACTATGAATACTTTTATCTCCTAACTGTCGTAGCCCTGACAGCAGGAGGGTGTATTTTATATTTTAATATTTACTACTTTATAACACCCAATAAAAATGCAAATACGAAAGCAACTAGCCTGGTTTGCGCTGTTCACAACAATTTTGCTAACGACATATGCTGTAGAACTAATGTTCTACAAAGCCGCATCCTCAATAGAAGTACGCGATAAATTTATCTGGCCATTCTCATCTGTTTCACCCTGGAATATGCCTATTGGTTCGGGAGCGATTTACATTCCGGCGAACATTCAACAGGCAGGCTTCGCCAAGGCAGATGAGGGCTACATCTACCAAGTCAACAGTAACGATCCAGTGCGTTCATTATATGGCGTAGGTGCTTGGGGCCCTGGACGGTGCACAGGCAACTACCCCGAAGGAACGATGCAGATTCCCCGTGGTCTGGTGATTCCGGACGCCACACCGACCAACACCCCGAACAACTCGTCCGCGTTCCTCATGCCCGACGGACAAACGTTAGTGCAGGTCAATGCACTGACACGCTGTAACGCTGGCGGCAATGTGTATGGGTGGCGGAGTGACGACGTTAGCATCTATGGAGAGGGGATACCTGGAGGTCATGGCGGTTCTGGCCTCTCAAGTATCGGAGGCACGATTCGAGTGGGCGAGCTTACCGGGACAGAACCCATTCACCACGCTTTGAAAATCGATCTTCAGGCTTCGAAGTATCTATACTACTCAGGCTCAAATCCCGGATATCGTTGGCCAGCACTCCATGCTGATAGCTATGCGGCCTCAGTGTATGGTGGTACTAACCCAAGTCTAGTTATGGGAACACTGCTAGCGATTCCGCCTTCTGTAACAGCAGCAAGCCTGAATTTGCAGACACCAGCGGCGTGGAAACTCTTCCAAGCACTGCAGAACTACGGTGGCTACGTGGTTGATGATACTGCCGGTGACTACCACGCTTTCTGCGTGGAGCAAGGGGTTTTGGCTCAATTCCGCAACACTTTTGGTTATGACTTTGCTGATTCAAGTGGGCTATTTTACAATGATTTTATGAAACTTTTCCAAGCACTTCAAATTGTGGATAACAATGGGCCGGATAGCGTGGGTGGTGGTGGGGAGCCACTGGTTTCCCTAGCACCGCCAATCGGTAACTGATCCCACATCTAGCAAGTCTAAGAAGCACTTTCAGAAAGTAGCAAACTTCCACGCGCATATCTCCAATATGCGTCAAGATTTTTGGCTATAACTCGTTGACCGCTAGTATCATTAGTTATGTATAGATTATATCGCCAGACTGTTTGACATCCTCCGCCTCTAAATTCCTTCGCGCTTGCGCGCTCGTAATTATAGAGGGGGATTCCATGGATTGCTCCACAGATTTCCTGCTTCGTCCAGTCGGCTTACAAGGTTGAGTTTCCTCAACAGTGCAGAGGTCGTTCTGTTCACAGGCGTGAATTCCCGCAAGCCCTGCGGTACTCGCTCCCAGTTTTTGTAGTCCCTTATTTCTGATCTCAATTGCTGAGTTATGGAGCGAGTTTGCGGGAGATTGATTCTTCCGCAAAACTCGCGGGTCACGATGCAATTTCAAACCACACTTCACACATTCATGGGTGCGTGTGGATAAAGTTTTTTTCTGCCGATGACCACACCTCGAACAATCCTGCGAGGTGTACTGTGGTGGAACTGCCACGACAACAATGCCGTGGATTCTACCTAAATACTCTACCCACTTCAAAAAAAGTGACCAGGAGACATCTGAAATTGATTTAGCCAGATGGTGATTTCTCACCATATTCTGCACTTGGAGGTCTTCGTAGGCTATCAGGTCGGCAGACCTTACTAACGACAACGCAGCTTTAACCGCAAAATCTCTTCGTTGCCTACTCACCTTCAAGTGTTTTCTTGCCATCCTGTTAATGGCTTTTTTGTGGTTTTTATTACCTTTCTTCCGTCTGGATACTCTCCTTTGTGACCGTTTTAAAGCTTTCTCGGACTTACGTAAGAACCGAGGATTTTCTACTGTGTTTCCGTCTGAATCGGTGTAGAAATACTCTAACCCTACGTCTATGCCAACAACTCGACCTGACCACTCGTGTGACTCTGAGCGTTCTACGTCTATGCAAAACTGTGCGTAGTATCCATCAGCACGACGTACCACTCGTACTCGTTTTATCTGTTCTATTTGATAAAAATTGAGGTCACGAGTGCCGATAAGTTTAAATGTTCCAGCCTCAAACTTATCGGTGAAGGTTAACGACTGGCGGTCAGATGATAATTTCCACCCGCTAGTTTTGTACTCGACTGAATGGCTACGCTTTTTGAACCGAGGAAATCCTTTCAACCCTTGTTTCTTTTGTTTGCAGTTGTCATAGAAACGCTTAATTGCACTCCAGGCTCTTTCAGCGCTGGCTTGCCGTGCCATTGAGTTTAGCTTGCCTGCCCACTCATACTCTTTCGCCAATACGGCACATAGCTTAGATAGATCGTACTGACCTACCCCACGATTGTCCATCCAATAGCGAAGACAGCTATTTCGGATGAACCTAGCCGTTCTGATCATTTCGTCAATGCTCTGGTATTGGCTATCCGTACCGTGTAGTTTGAGTTCGAATACAAGCATGGAGCAGACTCAAGTTATGGTCTTATTGTACCATAACTTTTTAGATGTGTGACAATATCATTTCTTAAGTACCATATATCTGGTTCGCAATTCATCCCCCTCTAAACACCTCGTTCCAGAGATAAACGACCGGCATTGCCGCTCGTTTATCTCCTGCCACTCGTTGTTATAGAGGGGGCCACGAGAGCGATTGAAGGTAAAAAAATCGTTACACAGGGCGGAGTACCAGTATAATTACTGAGGTAGAAGCCGCTGCTTGGGGCTGGCTGCAGCAACGGTAGTAACATTATCCTGCTTGGGACATAGGCTTCAGACCTTGGAGGGATGCTTTAAGCTGCCACAGGCAGCGATTGTAGCCTAAAGAGTGGAGTATTACTAAAGATAGAGAGTTGGTTCTCAGGTAATGTTTAATCTAAGCGGACTAAAGCTTTGACGAAGGAAATACCATGTTTCAGATTACGGGAATGACTCTGGGACTGTACAAAACGCTATTCTGGCTGGCACAGGTTCCAGGAAATCAGTTTCGGCCAGTCTCTCCAGTTGATACAGCGCTTGCCATTTCAGGTCCAAGATTTTGGGTGGCCTGGTTTGCGGGAGTGGTGCTGGCTTTTGCCATCCAATTGGTATTAACCAACCTCGGCGTTGCTGTAGGTCTTACCGCCTTGGGACGGCAATCAGACTCTGATTCTGGTAGCCACTCTGGTAACCACTCTGGTAACCACGAAGTCGGCACCTTGGGTGGCACGATGCGCAAAATTGGAGTGGCGCTGGGGTTGGCAACATTGGTGAGTGTCACCGTTTCGTTAGGCATCGCTTGTTATATGGCAGTGAAACTGACCCTGCTTTATGGCAATGTGTTTCTAGGAGCGGTTACTGGACTCGTGATCTGGGCAACTTACTGGTTGCTGCTGGTCTGGGTGAGTTCGACAACTGTGGGTTCCACGTTAGGTTCCTTAGGTTCTATATTTGGCTCGCTCGTTAATACAGCGACTTCCGGCTTGCAAGCAATTTTGGGAACAGCAACTGCCGCAATGGGTGCTAAGACCGTGAGTAATCAGGTTGTGGCAACGGCTGAAGCAGCTGCCGCCGCAGTACGCCGCGAAATTGGTTCAGCTATAGATCCCACCAGTATCCGAGAAAACATTGAGGATTACTTAGAAGATCTCAAACCCCCGGAGCTAGACTTATCAAAGATTCGGGGTGAATTTGAAAAGTTGCTAAATAATCCGGAGTTGAAAGCGATCGCAGGCAGTGGGGACCTGGGCAACATCGACCGGCAGAAGTTTGTCGATTTAGTTAGCAGTCGCACTGATCTGTCTAAACGAGACATGAACCGCATCGTAGACCAACTGGAAAGCGTTTGGCGGCAGGTGGTGGGTCAGCAAGCTCCTCAGCAAGACCGGATAGGTGAGTTGATCGACTATCTCAAGTCAGTCCAACCAGGGCAGGTGAACACTGAGCAGCTCAACCAAAAGCTGGATCAGCTCAGAGCAGAAATGCAGGCATCGCGTCAGAAGGAACAACAACCGCAAGGACAACAAGATCAAACAGATAAACCAGGCTGGATTCAGCAAACACTCCAGCAGGGTCTAAACGGGCTCCTAGCAACTGTGATGGGGCGGGCAGATCTGTCGCATTTAGATGTTGAAAAAATCTTAGGTGTACTTTCTACAGCTAAAGACAACTTTTCTACAGCTAAAGACAAAGTGACCGAGCAAGCCACCAAGCTAGCTGGTCAAGCAGGAATTACAACCTCTGTGCTGCCCCACAACACCATTCGGGCTGATGTGGAAAATTACCTGCTCAATACCTACTCCTGGCAGATGAGCCGGGACAAAGTGGCGCAGGAATTTAAAGACGTAATCTACGATCCGGAAGCTGATCCGGGGTTGGTGAAGCGTCAGGTGGAGCAAATCTCAAAAAGCGATTTTGTCGAAATCCTGCAACAGCGGGGTATTTTTACCCAAACCAAAATCAAGGAAATTGCTGATCAGCTCGAAGGCACCCGGCAGGAAGTTCTGGCAACAGTAACAGCAATTGAGGAGCAAGAGGTGGCGACCGACCTGCGGCGGCGAGTGGAAAGATATCTGCTCTCAACCAGTAAGGCGGAACTAACCCCAGAAGGAATTGGGCGGAATTTTAAACGCCTGCTGGAAGATCCAGAGGCAGATCATGAAACCCTAAGCAATCGCTTCGCTCAGTTTGACCGCGAAACGCTCAAGCAAATGCTGCGGCAGCGGCTGGATGTTACTCCAGAAGAAGCCGAGCAAATCATTAACCAGCTCGAAACCACCCGCGATCGCGTCTTACAAGAATCCCTTGCAGTTGGAGAACAGGCAAAACAACAAGCAGAAACGCTGTGGCTCAATGTGGAGTCGTACCTGCGTAACACCGGCAAAGACGAACTCAACCCCCAAGGCATCAAGCGGGATCTGCAAACGCTTTTAGATGACCCACAAGCAGGACTCGGGGCAATACGGGCACGCCTGTCTCGCTTTGACCGCGATACGCTGGTGCAGCTGCTGAGTCAGCGGCAAGATCTGAGTGAGGAACAGAGCAATCAGGTGCTCGATCAGGTCGAGGCAACCTGGAATCACGTCAGGCATGCACCGCAAGAAATAGCGGGGAAAGTCAAAGAGCAATACGACCAAGTCACTACCACAATTAGTGATTACCTGCGCAATACCGGCAAGGAAGAACTGAACCCCGAAGGCATTCAGCGAGATTTGACCACACTCTTGTCAAGCCCACCAGAAGGAGCCTCGGCGCTGGCAAAACGCCTGTCGCAGATAGACCGAGACACTCTGGTTAAGCTGCTCAGTCAACGGCAAGACTTGAGTGAGGAGCAAGTTAATCAGGTGATCGATCAGGTGCAAGGGACAATTGGTAACATTGTGGCAAAAGCCCAAGAGCAATACGACCAAGTCACGACCGCCATTGCTGATTACCTGCGCAACACCGGCAAAAACGAACTGAACCCCGAAGGCATTCAGCGAGATTTGGCTATACTCTTTCAAGACCCCCAACAAGGAGCCGTGCTCTTGCGACAGCGCCTGTCTCACATAGATCGAGACACTCTGGTTAAGCTGCTCAGTCAACGGCAAGACCTGAGTGAGGAGCAAGTTAATCAGGTAATCGATCAGGTGCAATCGGCGATTTATAACATTGTGCGAGCGCCCCGCCGTCTAGCAGCCCGCACTCAAGCAAGAGTACAAAATTTTCAAACGTATCTCCAAGATTACCTGCGGAACACTGGCAAGGAAGAACTCAACCCCGAAGCGATCAAACGCGATTTGCAGCTGTTGCTCAACGATCCACGAGTTGGGGTGGAAACCCTGAGTGAACGCCTCTCCCACTTCGACCGCTCCACTCTCATCAGCCTGCTTCAACTGCGGCAAGATATCTCGGAGCAGGAAGCCAGCCGGATTGTAGATCAAGTCTTATCCGTCCGTGACTCTTTTGTTGAACAAGTACGGGGGATGCAACGCCGCATCCAAGATGTGGTTGACGGCGTTTTTGGCAACATCCGGCACTATCTCAACTCCCTCGACCGTCCTGAACTTAATTACGACGGCATCAAGAAAGATGTCCGCAAGTTATTCAATGATCCACAGGCTGGGTTTGATGCACTGCGCGATCGCCTGGGTTCGTTTAATCGCGATACCCTGATCGCTGTTATGAGTTCCCGTGACGATATCTCTGAGGCAGATGCCAATCGGATCATTGGTCAAATTGAAGGAGCACGCGATTCTGTGCTGCAACGGGCGGAAAGAATTCAGCACGAAGCGCAACGGCGCGTGGAAGAAGTCAAGCGGCAAGCCCAGCGACAAGCAGACGAAACCCGCAAAGCCGCCGCCGCCGCTGCTTGGTGGCTGTTTGCGACTGCCGTAGTCTCTGCTGCTTTGTCAGCAATTACAGGAGCGATCGCTGTAATCACTGCTTAAAGCTTTACTGATTGACTCCGCTAAACTTAGACAAAAGCCTCTTTAGGAAGAGGCTTTTTTATTACCTCTTCCACCACACTGCACAAACCGGATGCTGACACAAATACTTAGTGGGCGCTACCAAATTATTAGACACTTGGGAGGCGGGGGGTTTGGTACTACCTTCGTGGCTGAAGATACTTACCTACCCGGCAACCCTTTGTGTGTCGTCAAGCAACTTAAGCCTCAATCAACCGACCCGTTGACTTTGCAGACAGCCAGACGTTTATTTGACACAGAAGCCCAAGTCCTGTACCAGTTAGGAATCCATGATCAGATTCCACGACTTTTAGCTTACTTTGAGGAAAATCAAGAATTCTACCTAGTGCAGGAATTTATCAAAGGTTGTGATCTGAGCCAGGAACTAACACCGGGAAAACAGCTTGGGGAGGATCAGGTTATTTTACTTTTGCAAGAAATCCTGGAAATATTGGAGTTTGTCCATCAGCAGAAGGTAATTCACCGTGATGTTAATCTCCGAAATCTACTCAGACGCGAGCAAGACGGCAAATTAGTTTTAATTGACTTCGGAGCCGTCAAACAAATCACTACCCAGGTGGTTAATCCTCAGATCAAGACAAAAGTGACTGTGGCGATTGGCACTCCTGGCTATGTGCCTAGCGAACAAGCCCATGGTAACCCCAAATTAAGCAGTGATATCTATGCTGTGGGGATAATTGGTATTCAAGCCCTCACAGGGTTACTACCTGAGCAATTCCTAAAAGATGCTGATACCGATGAAATTATCTGGCATCACCAGGCTCAAGTCAGCCCAGAGTTAGCAAAAATTTTAGATAAAATGGTGCGCTATGACTTTCGGCAGCGCTACCCCTTTGCAACTGAAGCGTTGCAAGCTCTAAAAGAGTTGACGCATCCCCTTTCTGCCACAGTAGCCTTGCCAGCTGCCCCATCACCCACCACTCCGGCTGCATTTCAAAATAAAACTACAAAATCCAGATCAAGACTATACAAAGCTTTAATCTCAATCGGTTTAATTGGACTGGGCACCGCAGCAGCTATCTTCTTGGTTAACCTGAGCAATTCCTCCAATGCGACTAACTTATATAGCCGAGCCAACACACTATATAATTTAAAAATGTATAAAGAAGCACTCAATAATTATGACAAAGCGATTCAAATCAGGCCAGAATATTCCGAAGCCTGGAATGGTGAAGCCAAGACGCTGTATGAGTTGAAACGGTACTCTGAAGCTCTCGATGCCTACGACAAAGCGATTCAAATCCAGCCCAACTACCTGGAAGCCTGGCTCGGTCGAGGCTATGTATTGGATAACTTACAGAAATACCAAGAGGCAATTGACTCATTTGATCAGGCTCTAAAAATTCAGTTGAATGACCCCGAAGCCTGGAATGCACGTGGCGATGCGCTAGTCAATTTGCAGCGATACGAACAAGCAAGTGAATCTTATGAAAAAGCAGTGTACTACAAGCCAGACTACTACCAAGCTTGGTTCAGTCGTGGCTGGGCGCTGCATAACTTGCAACGGTATGAAGACGCGATCGCGGCTTATGACAAAGCAGTGCAATTCAAGCCAGACTACGACCAAGCCTGGTACAACCGGGGCAATGCGCTGATTAACTTGCAACGCTACCAAGACGCCATTGACTCTTATGACAAAGCGGTGCAATTCAAGCCGGACTACTACCAGGCTTGGTACAGCCGGGGCAATGCACTCCTGAAGTTGCAACGCTATCCAGAAGCGATTGACTCGTTTAACAAAGCCGTTCAATATAAGCCAGACTACTACGAAGCTTGGTACAGCCGAGGTTGGTCACTCCATCAATTGCAACGCTACGAAGAAGCAATTGATTCCTATGATAAAGCGCTTAAATTTAAGCGGAATGACGCTCAAATCTGGTATAACCGGGGCAATGCCCTATACAATTTGAAGCGATACGAAGATGCGATCGTCTCTTATAACAGAGCCGTGAGATACAAGCCAGATTATTACGAAGCTTGGTACAGCCGAGGCAATGCGCTCTACAACTTGAAACGATACGAAGATGCGATCGCGTCTGATGACAAGGCGGTGCGATTCAAGCCGGACTACCGAGAAGCAATAGACGCCCGAAACCAGGCACAGCGCCAGATACTACTGGAAAAGCTGCAGCTTCCACCAAATCCTACACCAACGCCATAGGCAAGAAGCGACAATAAAGAATCAGGGTTAGCGCGTCTCAAACCCCATTGACAGGCGGATTATGGCAGAGGGTCTGAGTTAGAATAAACTAGAGTTTAAAACTGCTGCGCCGCTTTGCCGTTAATGCCCTCAACCCTTGAAGCAACCTGCAAGCGCAGTCGGCGTCAGAAATCGAAGCGGGCTGCAATGGAGGATGCCTATATGTTGATGGTGCTGACAGCAGCACTACCCGAATCAAACCATGACCTAGAACCTAGCTGTCAATAGCGTTTGAGATGCGCCTACCCTGCTGGACAGACGGGTGGCTAACTCTTCCTGTTGACTTAATTTAGGCATCATTGTATACTTAGTATTACTGAACCTTGAAAACCTAGACTATCTGGTTCTGAGGGGAAATGCTCCCTCAGGTAAAAGACGCTTAGCAATATTGGAATGACTCTAGCATTATGCGTACAGACACCAAAGATATTAATCGGTAACTGTCCCGACTCAAGTACATTACAAAAGTATGTAGTATCAATTAAGTTCAAATAGGATAGTGCAGCCTTAAATAGCAGAGAAAAACCTGCACAGGTAAAACAGAGTCGTGAGATGCAAGTAAAGTAAGGCCACAGCTAGGCGCAAGTCTAGTCGAGGGCTGTAAGGGCAGCGTTGACAGATTCCCAGCAGTAGCCGCAGGTTCCGCTCGGCGCGATCGCGACAAACCCGTTGCCAACGAAATATTTGATTGATAAACTCCTGCTAGAGAAAATTTACCTGATTGAAATTGCCAGTGTCACTGGTGTCTCGGAGCAATGGCTGTAGAAATATGATGTTGTCAATGCCAAGTATTAATCTGTTCCGAGCCTTGTGCAAATTCAGTCCAAAAAAGGTCGGCTGATGTACAGTGCGGCGAGATGTGGTCGTTTGTGACTCATAAAGACAATAAGCAGTGACCTGTATTTAATACTTCTGATATATGAGAAGCAAAGTGACGCAGAATGGAAGGCTTTATCGGAATTGGTTCCGGTTCTTAATCATTGTCCTATTGGTACTGGGTGTATTTTTTCGTTTCGTTAATCTTGACCGCAAAGTCTACTGGTACGATGAAACAGCTACCTCATTACGGATTTCTGGCTACACCTGGACAGAGTTGAAACACCAGCTCTTGGAGCATGTAGTTAGCGTTGAGGACTTGCAGCATTATCAGCGCATCAATCCTGATAAAGGTATAATTAACACCATTAAGGGTCTGGCGCTAGAGGAACCTCAGCATCCACCACTCTATTTCATAATGGAACTATTTTGGGTGCAATGGTTTGGCAATTCAGTGGCGGTGAGGAGAAGTTTGTCTGCCATTATTAGCTTGCTTGTGTTCCCTTGCCTCTATTGGTTATGCCTAGAGTTATTTAAGTCGTCGCTGGTAGGATGGGTAGCAATCGCACTGATAGCTGTCTCACCCTTCCATGTGCTGTATGCGCAGGAAGCACGAGAGTATAGTTTGTGGACAGTAACAATCCTACTATCTAGCGCCGCACTGTTGAGAGCAATGCGGCTCAAAACCAAGCTCAGTTGGGGTATTTATGCAGCAACTGTAGCACTGGGACTTTATACTTATCTATTTTCTGGTTTGGTTGCAATCGGACATGGAATTTATGTATTTATAAATGAAAATTTCCGATTGAGTAAGACGCTTACTGCTTATATACTTGCATCACTAGCCGGGTTTATAGCTTTCGTGCCCTGGATCTTTGTGGTAATTACTAACCTATCCAATGTTAAAAGCTCAACAAGGTGGATGCGAGTTTACATAACCCCGTCAATCTTGGTTGAAATGTGGATGGTTAATATTAACCGTGTTTTCCTTAATTTAAACTATGGTTTGATATCTAAAAACATATTATTGTATATCTTAATCATTATTTTAATAGTATATTCAATATATTTTTTATATTTGAATGCTCCAAAAAAAGTTTGGCTATTTATTTTAACCTTGATTGGCTCTACAGCATTAACCTTAACCCTGCCAGATTTAGTTTGGAAAGGGAGAATGTCAGCTATCACTCGATATTTAATCCCCTGTTTTTTAGGTATTCAGCTAGCTGTTGCTTACTTGTTCGCCACTCAGATTAGAGCCATTAATTTCCACCGAAAGAAGCTATGGCAGATTGCCATGCTTATAGTGATTTTGGGGGGGGGTTTTGTCATGTGCAGTCAGTTCTCAACAAAATTGGTCGTGGAACAAGTATACAGCTATTTACAATCATAAAGTAGCTCGCATAGTTAACGCGGCTAACTCCCCACTTTTTATAACTAATGACTATGGTAGCGCACAGACTCTCTCCTATCTGTTCGCTCCAAAAGTACGAATTGAGTTACTGACTGAGACTGATCAACATCTCGTGATGCCCAATGGGGAGCTCCGCTGTCAGCCAAATTTATTAAATATTCCTGACAGTTTTAGCGAGATTTTTGTATACACTTTAAAGGAGATTTTCGGTGAGATAAATATACCTAAGACTACTGAGGGTTGGCAATATAGACTTAAGAACAAGCCTAATTGCAATATAGAGGTTGTTCATGAGTGGGAGGACAAAATAGAGCCTGGTTATAAAGTTAATGCCTCACTCTGGAAACTAAAAAAACAGTAATAAACTAACCCTGAATAAAGAATGTATCCTGACTTTTTTACAAGTAATCCAAAAACTGCTGTGGCACTATCATTAATTCCCCAGACTTGAAACGGTTAATTTCTACCCACAGCGCCTTTTTTTTCCGCTCTCCCTCAGCAAAGACCAGATCTTCCAGTTGATAAAACTTTGGGTCAACAAAATCACATTGATAAACTTGAAGGATTTCGTGACCGGGCTGACCGTTGAACATAAACAGGTTCTCCAGACAGCCCAGATAGCGAATATTTGTTAATTCTGCCTGAATTTCTTCAATAAATTCTCTTTGTAGGGCGAAGAGGCTGGTTTCACCGAAGTCAACACCGCCGCCCATCGCCCGATAAAAGGTTTGTTGCTTAACTGGATCGTAGCCTTCGGAAATAAAAATGCGATCGCCATCCCGAATCAGCCCCAAAGCCAAAACCCGAATTTCACCTTGTTTGTGCATACTTATCCCTAATTCTGATCATAAATAGATTGGGGCCGACTCTCGCTATCCTCAACTGACCAGTCTTCCAACTCACCGCCAATAATCAGGCGTTCAATGTTGACGTATTCTTGACTCAGCTGTTTAAGGGCATTGATCAAAATATCGAGGGCGATCGCATCACTCGTTCCCAAGTCAAACCAGCAACGCGCCCACGTACCCTCATACTCAAATTCACCCATGTTGTGCATGACTGCCATCAAGGTGTTTTCAGCGGTTTGTTCGTCATAATTCATGTAGCTGATATCAAGCCCCATTTCCTGAACTTGGATATTTTCAGCATTGAATCCCCCCAATTTGCCCAGGTAAAACCAGGAGTTAAACGCCTCCTCGACATACCGCTTTTCCAAATTAGAAGGAACCGTGCTGAACTCCAGCCAGATCCACAGATCAAAAGGGTTAAACTCGCTAAAGTGTACCTGCATTTCCATTCCTACCAATTTTAATACCAATTTAGCTTGGATTACCAAGGCGCTTGGCGTCTCTTCTGCGCTCCCGCTCAATTTGTGTGACTAAACCAGCTGGGAGTTGGGCTTTCTTTTCCGGTTTTATTGCTTCGTCGAAATTCTTGAGCGCCTCCCGGAACAAAGCAGGGTTTTTTTGGCTTTCACCCTGTTTTACGAGAATTTGAGCTTTGAGATAGAACAACTCTGGGTTACCGGGTGTAGCTTTCAGGGCACGATCCACAGATTCCAGCGCTTTGGGGTACTGGTCTAAATCCCGATAGCCAATAGCAAGACCACGGTCAGCTAAATACCGGGGACTGGCATATTTTTCTAACCGTTCAATCGCCTGCTCTGGGCTAGAAAAAGGCATGCTGACCGCGAGCACTAAGTCCATGTAGCCCCGGACTAAATTCAGTTCTGGATCAGTGGAGGAAATTGCTTCTGCCTTGTCTAGATATTCGTAGACCTGCCGGATCTCAGTTAAGGCTTGGGGCGTTCCCTTCAAGGTACCCTCACGAGCAATGACAGTCGCACCTTGTAAAAAATGACCCACAGCAACGTAGATATTCCCGCGTAACGGGTCAGTAGCCATCAGCTGCTGAGCGGCTTCCAGGGTTTTTTTGCTGTATGAACTCAGTGAGTTCACTTCCTTGTTTGCATAGACTAAGGATGCGTCCATCGCATAGACTAAAGGCTCTTTTGGCTCACTCGATTCCGCTTGTTGGAGGTAACTCTTTGCGGCTGTGTAATTTCCGTCCTTGAAGATGGCTTTGAAAGCAGCTTCGGTTTTATCGCCAATCTGGTGCTGATTGGTAGAGCGAAAGGGATCTTTAGCGAGAGTTGGTCTAACCCAAAGGCTAAGTGTGAGTATTGCACTGGCGATAGTGCACGCGAGCCTTTCAGGCTTCGCACCAAACATCTGTCTAAAAGCGGGAAACCGATCTATCATATTTGTCCTCAGAAGAATTACGCCCTTTTGACACCCTGCCCCACTGCCTCTTCTTGACTCTGATGCCGCTGTCAGGTTCGGTGAGAAAGTGGCGTCTAGTTGCTCAGCTTAACAATGCCAGAATAAGGGCAGACTTTTTCTGGTAATGTTAACGGATGCTCTATCTCAGAAACCTGGTTTATCACCCTCCAGCTAGCCCCACAGCCATTTTAAAATCTATCAACCTCGAATTAGCACCACAGCGGCTAGGGCTAATTGTTGGGCCGAGTGGCTCTGGCAAAAGTACGCTACTAGAAATTTTATCTGGGCTCGCCGAAGCAACAGCTGGCAACGTGTTATGGCGCGAGCAAGAACTTACTGCCGAACACCTGCAACAGTTGGCCGGGTTGGTATTTCAGTTTCCAGAGCGACATTTCTGTGGCGGCACAATTTTAGAAGAATTGCGCTTAGGACATCCAGAGTTAGGGTCTGAGCGAGTTAAGCAGGCTCTGCAAGAAGTGGCGCTGGAGCATTTACCTTTGCACACGGCACCCCAAGCTTTGAGTGGGGGTCAGCAGCGCCGTTTGTCTTTGGCGGTGCAGTTGATCCGCCAGCCCCATTTGCTGCTGTTAGATGAGCCAACAGCTGGGTTAGACTGGTCGATGCGTCGGCAGCTGGTGAGTTTATTGGCGAAACTCAAAAACGATTGGACGCTGTTGGTGGTTACTCACGACGCTGGGGAGTTGTTGGCGATCGCCGACCAATGTTGGACGCTCAATCACGGTGAACTGCGCCCTACCCCAGCTGCCGCACCGCAATCTGTGGCTTGAAACGATGGATGAGACCGACAAACCTCTGTTGCCTGAGATGGCTGACCTGTGGCAGCAAACCCTGAATTGGCAACCCAGTGCCCAAAAGCAATGTCAATTCCAGCGGCTTTATGAACTCATACTCTTCGGCAACCGCCAGCTGAATTTAACTCGCATCACCGACCCCTTGGAGTTTTGGGAAAAACACCTGTGGGATTCTTTGCGGGGAATTGCACCACTGTTGGCATCTGATGTTGTAGCAAACGAGGTGGCGTCTCTACAAGATGTCGTGTCTGGACAGTCTACACAGCGCATTATCGACATCGGAACAGGGGCAGGATTTCCGGGGATTCCAGTGGCAATTGCACTTAGCAACTGGATTACTCTACTCGATTCAACCCGCAAGAAAATTACTTTTCTCAATACCCTACTAGCCGAGCTGGGTATTCAGAATGCCACAACTGTACTCGGCAGAGCTGAAGAAGTAGGAAGGCTGCCTCACTACCGGCAAACTTACGATGTCGCTCTAATTCGAGCTGTAGGCTCAGCATCCGTCTGTGCGGAATATACCCTGCCCTTACTGAAAAACGGTGGTTTAGCGGTACTCTATCGGGGTCACTGGACAGATGGTGAGGCAGAAGTCCTCCAAAGCGCTGTTGAGCAGCTGGGCGGCGCTATCGAGTCAATTGAGGGATTTACAACTCCGCTGAGTAATAGCATCCGTCACTGCCTGTACCTACGGAAAGTCGCTTCTACACCAGCTGAATTTCCCCGTCCAGCTGGTGTGCCTGCACAACAACCGCTTTAGCTAAGGGGAGCAACACAACCCCTGCGACGACGCCAGCGATAGCAAATCATGCTAAGCATGCCTATAGCCAAGAATGAAATACTGCTAGGCGCAGGCACAGCTACCGGCTCGGCGCGGAAGACTTCCAGTCCACCATTTGCCAACATGGCGTCAAAAGCAATCTGTCCGTCATCATTTAGCCCTTTATGGGAAATAAACAGACTTGTCACTATGGAACCATCGAGAGAATCGCCTACAGAAATCACCTTCTTAAGTCCTAAAGCTGATTTGGTGTAGATAGCGGTGCTACCATCATTTAAATCAGCTAGGATTGCTACATCTCCTTCCTGATTGAGGGCAACGTCCGACTTAAAGTCTTTAAATATGCTGCCGCTACTAGTGTCGGCAATGGTGGTGAGCTTCCCGTCAGTACTCTCGAGGATGGCTGCTCCCCCTGTAGTTAAACCAGCATTGAAGGCTACTGTATCGTTATTGTTGAGAGAGGGTGCACTCAAGTAGCTAAAGGGGCCTTGGGTAGTTTGGGCGACAACAGTATTGAGACTGCTGCCATCGCCAACGAAGATGCCCTTGCCTCCCCCCTTCAAGTCAGCATTGAAGGCTACCGCTCCTTTATCGTTGATCGAGGGTAAAGTGTATTTAGCAAAGGGTCCCTCACCCCGATCCACATCTAAGCCGCCAAGGTAGAAGTCACTTAAGTGGCTGTTGCCAGCGGTGCTAGCAATGGTGGTAATCGCCCCACTGCTACTTTTGGCGTACAAGTTAGATGTCCCATCGCTATTACCAGCTATATAAGTAATTGTTCCCTGGTTGTTGATGCCAGCAGCAGAAACAAATGAGCCAGTAGCGAGATCATTACCAGGGTTATCAAGACTAACATTAGGATTAAAAGGAACTGTAACAAAGGGAGTACTTTGGTAGGCGACGGTATTAATTGAACCGTTAGTAACACTGATGATGGCAGATGGTCCCGATCCATTTGCCTCTGGTGTACCAAAGTCATAGGCGGAACTCGCAAAGACCGTTGTTCCTGAGTCGTTGCTAGAAGAGTTAAAGAAAATGCTACTGTCGTAGGTTTTACCAGTATTGTCAGTAAGTTGATATTTGGTTGTGTTGATTACAGGAGTAGGGGAACCTTGACCATCACCACTATAGATAGTAGAGGGAGGTAAATGAACCGTCGAGTAACCAACGAAACCTTCATAGCTCACATCTCCCTTATTGTTGATGGAAGCGTTGGCAAAGACGTTAGGCACGAGGGAGCCGGGATTTACAAAAGCGGCGGTATCTGTAGGGAAACCAGGGACGCTGTCGCTGCTGATCCGCGTGTAGTTATAATTAAAGTCAACCATCCGATTTTTTTTCCTTCTTGATGCAACGTGAAAAAGTTAGCGGTTTGGGTGCTATAGAAAATTTTCCTGTTACTGCCAAAAGCTAAGTTTTGAACCTTTACTGACTAATCAGGCTCAGTTGCATGAATTTCGTAAAAATTTACACAACTTTACAATTTTATGCTTCTCATTAAGAACAGAAAAAATATTTGAAATAGCCGCTTGCCAAACTTTCGGTGTTACGCACTCGGCAAAGTTTTTAGGACAGCTAAAGTATTTACCACCATAGTAAATACGGAGTCTCTCTCAAACACGACCACCGAATGTCCGAGCTTCGTAAGTGTGTAATCTGCTGCTAGACCTGCAGGCGCTGCACCTAAAATCTAGATTGGGTTAGCTGTGTCCATCAGAACTTGAATTTTTTCTAAAGTTACACTAATATTATCTCTATAATATTTTTTTTAGGGTGATAATTGTTTATCCTCAGATAAAATTCATAAAACATGAGCTTATGTTAATCCTGTGTGAAGCTGATGTAAAGTTGAGCATCTGTTTGTAAACTGGCTAACATTTTCGTAAAGCGCTTGCGCTAGGTGGCGTAGCATCAGACACGTATGGGTGGCGATCGCACCCTGAATTAGCAGTTATCCCTCACATTCCTGGGTCTATTAAAACTAACTACTTACGATTTTATTAATACTGTATTTAATACTCACAGACTTTCGCCTATCTATTCGCTCCAAAAGTTCGACTTCAGTTAGTGGCTGATCAACGGCTCTGGATGCCCAATGGAGAGATCCGCTGTCAGCCAAATATCTTCAATATTCCCGATGGTTTTAGTGAGATTTTTTTATATAAGTTCGATGAGACTCACAATCAGCTAAATTTACCTAAGACTCCTGATATGCAAGATAAAGCTTGTTCATGAGTGGGATTATGGATGGAAGCACGAAATAGAGCCTGGTTACAAAGCCAAAGCCTCACTCTGGAAACTAGAAAAATGAAAAAAGTCAAATCCTTTACTTGCCAAAAAAATAGACATAGTATCCCGTATCGCCAACTTGTTTCCAACCTCTTGCATAGGCAGAATCTGGTATCTTTAACCCAGGTCTTTGTACGATGACCTTGGCTCCAGTCCTCTCTAGAGTTTTGAGAACCTCGAACCTTACATCAGCATTTTTCTCCCAGAAGCTTTGTTCATCCCGAATCTCAGCGACAATCTTGATTCGTGCTAATCTAGCCCAATAATAATTAGGAAAAAAATATTCTCCCAGGATTGCAACTTTTTCTCCAGGCTGAACTCCTAACTTATTCAAACTCTCAGCAACCTGCCACTGAATATGCTGTTCCACTCACCCCGTAAGTAGGCATCACCAATGTCTAGGTAAGAAATTGCATCATCTGTGGATAGATTGTAACGATTTACCCAACCCTGAAACACACCGAGCAGTATAGCTAAAAGCCACAATATAGCTGAGAGTGAATATTTGTTTGGAATAACAGCTCTTCGCAGCATATTAATTCAAGCGCTTTTATTTCAAAAGCTATGCTTTAAAAACAAATTTTTCATGACTTAGAAAAAATTTCTTTAACACTCAAAACAAAATATTGATAATTCTGGCTAATTATAAATCCATAACTGTTTCTTGTACTCAAAACAATTAAAACAAAGACAATGGATAGCATAATAGCTTGCAGAAGAATTGAGCATAGTATGCCAACCATATAAGATGTCCAACCAGGAATTGCTAGATTAGTGAAGAGTTTAATAACCACAATAACTACCAGTAAACAAATGATTAAAAATATGATTAAAGATATTACTATTAATAATCTGATGCCGACTACATCTGAATACACAGAAATTGAACTGATACCATGTGTTACTAATGATACGAAGTTCATTTTGGAATGTCCAACTAGGCGAGCGCCACGCTTCGTAGCAATTTCTGTGTAGGGAACCCTTGCCCTCAGTAATCCAGCTGCATAGTGATTCCAAATTTCTGAAACGACAACAACTCGGCACAAAATATTATAAGGAATAACACTAAAATTTCCCACGCGGATCTCATGACCTGTAAGAATTTTGTAAATTAATTTATAGATAAAGTAAAATAATTTAAAAATAAAATTTTCTGAGCGTTTAGTTCTTCTAGCAAAAATAACTTTAGTATAACCTTCTGACTGACAACGATTGATTAATCTGGGAACATCTTTAGGGTCATCCTCTCCGTCTCCATCCATTACAACAACTACTTTAGAGGTTAAATTTGCTGCAATGTAAGCCAAACCTATCGCAATTGCTCTTTGATGTCCAAAATTTCGTTTCAATTCTAAGGTAGTAACTCGCTCTATAGCTTTTAAATCTGAGCTAATTAAATGATTAGGTGCAAGTATAGTTGAGGCATCATCTACAACAAGAATGGACGCTTGAATATAATTCTCATCTAATGAGTTGTCCAAGCTGGTAAGTAACTTTTCTAAAGCTTCCCAGTCATTAAAAACTGGAATTAAAACTATAACGTATGGATGATCTAATTGTTTCTTACTAGTACTTTCCATCGCCATGTACAGCCTAAAGGAGTTCATGCGCAAGACAGACGGTTGACAGGTTGACTACCCAAGAGCTGATGGGCGTGTTCAAGTAAAGCCGGAATTTTGTCAGCGTGGGGACTGCTTAACAGACATTGCCGCAGATCTAGTTGGTGTACTTGATCTGCCGTTGCGCCTGGAAACCAGTGACTACCGTTACCCAGCAAGTTGTAGCGCATTTTGGCGTAGTCCATCATGTCGTAGGCGATCGCCAGATTCCGCAGCCACAAAATCACTGGTATATTCAGACTACCCGGCGTGGATTCGGGCTTCGGCAAACCGACGTGCCAGGTTTTTACCCAATTTTCTCCGAGTTGGGCGATCGCTTCCAGCTCCAACCGTAACAAAATTGGCGGCAAAATCTCAGACGCATAATCCAAGAGTTCCAAAGTCTTCAGGTGTTCATCAAAATCCTGCGGTCGTGACGCCCCAACACTGAGGGTATGTACTTGGGGATGACTCAAACAGAACAGGTCGTTAAACACCATCGGACTCAGGGGGGCGCAAAGCTCCACCAACTTTCGTGGTGGTTTGTATAGCATCCCGCCTTTATCAGCTGGACTGATGATAAACACCCCCATATCGTGGCGTAAAGCGGCTTCAATAGCAGGCCAGTTGAATTGATTGATATAATACCAATGCAGGTTAACATAGTCGAACTGATTGGTTTGAATTGTCTGCACAATAATATCGGTCGCCCCATGGGTGGAGAAGCCAATAAATCTGACTTTGCCTTGGGCTTGCAGCTTCAAAGCTACCTCTAGACAGCCACCGGGTCGAACGCTGTTATGCAATAATTCAGCATTATTAATCCCATGCAGCCCCAGCAGGTCAACGTAGTCTAGCTTCAAATTAGCCAGCGATAGCTCGAAATTGCGCTGAAATTCTTGAGCGTCTTGAGTTGGGGAAACTTTGGTCTGGACAATCAACTGGTCACGGGGTAGGCTTGGCAAAATCCGTCCCAGTTGGAGTTCAGAGGTGCCATAACCACGGGCAGTTTCAATGTGATTGCTCCCAAGTTCTATAGCCCGTCGAATAGTCGCTTCCAGATTCTGCTGGTTGTCCGAGGGAATTTCCCAGGCCGGTACGTCCTGCCACTTGAACTGATAGCGCATACCGCCGCAGGAAAACACTGGAAGAAGCAGCTCTGTGCGCCCAAATCGTCGGTATTTCATCACATCTCTCTTATAACAGGCTGACCATTCTGGACTTCGCCCACGAGAACCAAATCCGTGACGCCCACAAATAAGCCATTTTCCAGGACACCAGGAATGTTATTCAGTGTTTTCTCTAAAGCACCAGGGTCTTCAATAGTGTTAAATCTTACATCAACCACCATATTACCCTGGTCAGTGATAACTGGCCCAGCTTTTTTGACGCCCATTCGCAGTTCTGGTATGCCGCCTAGTTTCACTATTGCTCGCATCACTGGTGCGATCGCCATCGGTATCACTTCCACTGGAACTCGGAAACTCGAACCCAATCGGTCTACAATTTTGGAGCTATCCACCACAACAATAAACTCGTTTGCCAGGTAATCCACGATTTTCTCGCGGGTATGAGCAGCACCGCCGCCTTTGATCAAATTCTTTTGCGGATCAACTTCATCCGCCCCATCAATGGCGATATCGATGTGGTCAATCGCATCCAGAGTGGTCAAAGGGATGCCGTACTGTTTCGCCAGGACTTCTGCCTGAAATGATGTGGGGATACCTTTGATATCTTTGAGGAGGCCAGACTTTAGGCGCTCGCCCAAGAACTGAATCGTATACGCTGTCGTTGAACCCGTACCCAGCCCTACAATTGAACCCGATTGTACGCGCAGGGCAGCGGCCTTACCAACTTCCTGTTTCATCAACTTGACTGGGTCTACTTCTGCACTCATGCCAACAACTCCTAAACGCCGTGTTTAGTATAAGGCTAAAACTCAACCGAATTATGGCTCCACCATCGGAAAACAAAGAACAGCAGCATCCCCAATACAATCGCGATCGCCAAATTGTTGGCAGCCTGTTGGTAGGGGAACCGACAGATTATAACCTGGCAGAACTGGCGCGGCTGCGAATTCGCTATCGTGGCTTTCCTGGCGCGACAGATATCCAGACAGACTTAGACAAAGTCATGCAACTGTGGGGTTTTACGGAAGCAGCTCTTTACGAGAAAACTCGCCAGATTCATACTGCTGGGCCAGTATATAAAGGTCGAGCTAGCAAGGGCGACGAAGAGGATTGGAACTAATGCCAACTCATCGCTGCTTCTTCTCCCACTTAATCAGATCAGCAGCTAACGCGGACTTTTGGGCGCGGGGTAACGCCTCCCGCGTCCTGACTGAACCATCTGGGGGCAAGACACTCTTCACAGGAGGAGAAAACGCAGGGCTGGTTTCCAAAGCTTGATTGAGCCCAATAACTTGATGATTTGCTTTTATATTCCGAGAGACAGATGAAGGCGTTTTTAATTCAGCTTTCATTGAGTCTAGCTTCTGAGCCACATCAACTTGCTGCTGTAGCTCCTGCGTTGAAGACACTAGGCCACTCAAACCATTGATCAGTCTACGGAGATTTTGGCGTACTTTCGGGTCACCCGTCAGCTCATCCAAGTCAGATGTAATCTTCTGGGCGTTCTGAAACGTCACTCTGGCAGAGTCCAGCGTTTGTTGCAGCACGACCGTGTTGTTTGGATTGCTAAGGGTACTAGAGGCTTTGCGCAAATTAACCGACACTTGGGCTGCATTTGCCGACAGAGTCTCTAAGTTCTGGATCAATTTTCCCTGGGTGAAGCGGTTGAGTGTAGGTGTCAGATGAGCCACTGCAACGCGAAGTTGCCCACTCGTTTGGCTCAGGTTGTTCACAGTCGTGACGAGGGCAGTTCGGTTCGTTGTCAACAGACTGTCGAGGTTGGTGATCAGACGATTGCCCTGAGCGGCAGTCAAACGCAGTTGGTCGGCGGTTGCACCGAATTTAGTTGCCGTCTGCTTAAAAGTACCCAGCTGTTGTTGCGTACCTTTCGCCAAACTGTCGAAGTCACGGCTGAGCTGAGATATTGACTCAGCTGCAATGGCTGTGTTTTTTGTCGCTGCTTTGACGTTAGCGAATAACTCTCGGTCATTGAAGGCACCAGCCAGCTCAGTCGTGCTGCGAATGAGTTCATCAACACTGACCCCAATCTGACCTTGCAGATGGGAGCCATTACAGACGATCAGGTTGGGATCACAATTTTTGTCAAGTGGCTTAGCAACAGCTACCCCAGCTGGTAGCGGCTTTTGGGGCGTGATGTCTACATTCGTTTCGCCAATCAGACCTGACTGGTTAGCTTCAACCGTTACGTCACGGGGTATGATTAGGCTATCTGGGGTAATCTCAACCTCGACTTCAACCCCATTTGCTCCGGGTCGGATGGTGGAAATCTTCCCCACCTTAAAGCCACGATACCGAACCATTGCCCCCTTTTGGATCCCGCCAACATTGCCAAACTCAACAAAAATTTTGTAGCTGCGCTTGCCGAAAGTAATGCCGCGTAACCACAGTATTAGAACTACAAATGTACCTAGTCCTAGCAGGATCAACAAACCAACGGAGCCTTCTCGAACTGCGCGTGTTCGTGGCGCGTTGCCCAGCATTCGCATCTTTTTGCCCTCCTGCCATTTAGCTTTCAGCCGTCAACTGTTTTCGTCAATTACGTGGATCGGTCCTTCCACATTTCCACTAAAGAATTGTCGAGCCATGGGATTGTCTGTAGTATCTATATCACTTACTGTGCCCTGCCACTGCAATTTGCCCTCATAGAGCAACAAAATTCGGTCAGCGGTTCGGTTGATTGTACTATGCTGGTGAGTGACGATCGCATAGGTGCCACAAATTCCTTCTGTACATTGCAACTGGCGGATCAAATCCTCAATCACCGTCGAGGCAATCGGGTCAAGACCGGCAGTGGGTTCATCGTACAGTAAAACTTCTGGCTTGTCTTTAGGGTCGTCGGGGTCATACGTTAGAGCACGGGCAAAACTGACTCGCTTACGCATTCCACCCGACAACTCACTGGGGTAGCGATCGCCAGCGCTAACCAACCCCACCATTTCCAGCCTGTGATGCACCAAATCTCGAATCTGCGATCGCCGCAGTTTCGAGTGTTGATAAAGCACAAAGCCGACATTTTCCTCTACCGTTAACGAATCAAATAAAGCCGACTGCTGGAACACCATGCCAATTCTAATCGGGTCTGCGCCATCCTCAATTAATCCCTCTCGCCGCTGTCCTTGCACATAAATCTCCCCGGAGTCTGGAGCCAGCAACCCCGCCATCAGTTGTAAGATTGTTGATTTTCCGGTTCCAGAAGGGCCAACAATAGCAAGTGCTTCTCCCCGGTTGATTGTCAGATCTACTTGATCCAAAATCACACTGCTACCAAACGACTTAGAAATACCCTTAAGTTCAATCAACGGCTCACCCATGACGGGTTTTGAGTTAGAAGATACGTTATCTGCAACTTCTCTACTGAGTTTTGAGTTAGGCATGTTGACATGTTGTGAATTACTCATACCTTAAAAAGGCGCCTAACTCAAGCTTAATCGGTAGCTCCTCGATCTCGTTACAATCCTCATAGAGTTGGCATCCTGGCTCACTGATGCACGATTTGGTATTATTGTCAAGGTAATTTGAGCGCGGGTGTGGGCTGTACACACCCCACACCCCACACCCCGTTCTAGACACGGCCGCTATTAGAAACCGTCCTTGTACTGCTTGCGGCGACTCCAGTAGTAGCCGACGATACAAAAAATGGCTAGACCCAATGATGAGAATGAAGAGACACTGCTGAGGTTCGGGGCAAATGCCGGATCGGCGCGGAAAACTTCCTGTCCACCATTTGCCAGCACAGCGTCAAAAGCAATCTGTCCACGATCATTTAGCCCTTTATGGGAAATTAATATACTTGTCACCGTCGAACCATCGAGGGCATCGCCTACCGCAATCACCTTATGGAGTCCTGTACCTGACCAAGTGTAGATAGCGGTGCTCCCATCTTTTAAATCAGCCAGGAAGGTAACATCTCCTTGCTGATTCAGGGCAACGTCTGACTTAAAGTCTTTAAAGATGCTGCGGCTAGTATTATCAGCAATAGTAGTCAGATTCCCTTTGCTGCTCTTGAAGATGGCTTCCTTTCCGGTAGTGAAACCAGCATTGAAGGCCACTACACCTGAGTTGTTGATGGTGGGTACACTGAAGTAGCTATAGGGGCCTGAGGTAGTTTCGGCAACAATAGTTTTGAGACTCCTGCCGTCACTAACGAAGATGCCCTTGCCCCCGCCCTTCAGGTCAGCATTGAAGACTACCGCTCCCGTGTCGTTGATATCCGGGACAGTGTATTTGGCAAAAGGTCCCTCGCCCCGACCTACATCCAACCCACCAAAGAGGAAGTCGCTGAACTGGCTGTTGCCACTAGTGCTAGCGATTGTTGCGAGCGCACCGTTGCTACTTTTGGTGTAGATGGCTGATGTCCCATCGCTATTACCAGCTACATAAGCAATTGTTCCGCCGTTGTTGATACCGGGTTCAGAGACGAATGAGCCAATACCTAATTGATTACTAAGATCCTCAATACTTTTATTAGGATCAAGAGCACTGAGGACAAATGGCGTACTACTGTAGGCGACAGTATTAATCGACGACCCGTTGGTAACGCTAATGATGGCAGTTGGTCCTGAAGAATTTACCTGTGCTGTCCCAAAGTCATAACCCGCACCTGCCAAGACCGACATTCTTGAGTTGTTTAGCCCAGGGCTAAATAAAATGCCACTGTTATTAGTTTTACCTGTATTGTCTGTGAATTGATATCTGGTTGTGTCGATGAGAGTCGTGGGCGTGCTGCTGCCGTTACCGCTGTAGATGGCAGATGGGGGTAAATAATTCGTCGGCGAACCAACTAAACCCTCGTAGTCCACATATCCCTCATTGTTAATCGAAGCGTTGGCGAAGAGGTTAGGAACGAAAGGAAAAGTAGAGAAATTAGGTGGTTGGCTGACGCTGCTGATCCGGACATAGTTATAAGTCAAGTAAAACATCCTACTTTTCTCCTTTGCTGTTCATGAATAAAAGGTTTAAAAAGATGTTAACTAGATTTAAAGTTAACGATTTTTTAACCCTGCCTCGATACACTTATTAAGTACCGTATAAAATATACATTAAAAGCAATAAAATAAGTAATATTAAAAGTCACTAAAAAGGTAATTAATTAGTTCTATTAATATAACTTCAAGAGCTACTTTAGGAAGGGTGAATCAAAGTTTGGCCTGGAGTATGAATATGCTCCAGCCCTGCCTATCTATGCCAAACCCGATGTCAATTTAACCTTTTTATCAAACTTTCTGTGAGTAATTAAAATAAGCTGATTTCGACGTAAGGATTTAGAAGAAAATTCAAGCGTGCCAATTGGAGCAAGTTCTGCCTTGGAGGAAAATCTACATATATTCGAATCAACAGAAGACTGCTACATCTAGAAACTTCGAGGGGATATTCGCGTCATTATAGAGAGCATCGTCTGCGGTCAAGATTGATGGAAAGGAATTATCCTTCAAAATCTTTTAAGGAACCTGAAAGTACAAAAGTTTTATCGTCTACCACCTGCTCAGTCCGAAAAGTTCTCTCGGAAAACATCTAATAGTTATCAACACTTTTAAGTTTAACCAGGTGATTTTGATTTCATTCATTTTACAATTCTTATTATTTCATGCAGATTATTCAAATATGTCTAACTTAAGTGCTTTAAATGTATAAATTGTGTGTGTGTTATGTGTAATTTTGCTGTTTGCTCTAAACTCAATATTGCTGCAAACACGGGTAATGTAATTAAAGGGCAGTTGGCGACTTGCACAGACTGCCCTTCTACCAGCTCTATGGCTCGACTTTGACGCCCTTCCAGAAGGCGACGTAGCCCTCGAAATTTTTAGCCTTCTCCTTGGCGGTTGGATAGTACCAAGCCGCGTCCTTGTTCACCTGCCCATTCACCTCAATGCTGTAGTAACTGGCAACGCCTTTCCACGGGCATGTCGTGTGATATTCACTTTCCTTGAAATACTCCCGCTTAATTGAATCAGGCGGGAAGTATTGGTTGCCTTCCACTACCTCAGTGCGATCGCTCTCGGCTAAAACAGTACCATTCCAGATTGCTTTCGGCATAAGTGACTTTCCTAATCAACTTTCCTATATTTTATTATGTATCAGCCGTAAAATTTTAAAGTATTACTGTTTATCTTATTCCAACTTTGCAATGCCCGATGCTCTATTAGCCGAAAGTGCTTACAGTAGCTTGGACAGTAGAGTCTGGCATACAGTTAAGGGGCTATCTGGGACAAAGTCATTGAAGTAGCAAGGCTGGCATTCACACTAAGAGTGCAGATCTACTTATGACCGCTAGAACAACTTTCACCCTTTAACTAAAATTTAAGATACTTTAAATTAAATTTAAATGACTTCTCTGTAAGCTTAAAAATCAGATAAATCTAGAAGCAATTCTACGTTAGTCAGAAAAAGGTCTGTCAGGGTGGAAACATACTTTGATGTCTTAATGTCACCTATCAAACTTTTGTTCCGATTTATACTTATCGTACTGCTCGGAGCTGGACTCGTTACACTGCTCGGCACCGCCAGTAAAATATCCGCTGCTATCACTCCTGTCACCACTGTGCCGCTCACACGAGTAACCGGGCCAACTCCTTTCACGGCTAACTGTAATGTCCAGGGCAAACACATCTTGTCAATAAGGCGATCTCAGTTTCAATAAGCCCAGTTTCAATCGCATTAATTATTGCTTATTGACACTTACATTGGCTTGACCTCACGCGCTCTACAGACAAACAAGTTGAGCGATAAATCCGGCTTATTGGTTGATTCACGAATCGTGCCTGTTGTAAAAAGAAATTTAGATGCATTTGCCCTGGGTGTCAGGGTATTGACAAAGGGGACGTTTGGGGTAGATAATCGCAAATATAAACAAAAATCTGCCTCAACAACTAGACCGTTCAAGTCTGTGCCAGTAGCAATAGAAATGAAAAACTTTAAAATCTTTTTAGCATTTTTAATGGTGTTTGCTTTGTTTACCCACACAGAGACATCTTCGGCAAATGACATGTCTAGAATGGCTACAATTGAGTCACTGGTCAATGAGCATTCATTTATTATTGACAATTCTCGTTTTGCAGGCACTATAAATGATATTCTTAATAGAGATAAATATTTTTTTCAAGGTCATTATTATTCGGACAAGCCTCCCGTTTTAGCTCTATATAGTTCAATATTTTATTGGATACTTAAAAACGTTTTTAATGTTTCTTTCGAAAATAATTATCATTTGACTTATTATTTTTTAACATTATTAGTAGTTGGAGTTTCATCTTGTTTAAGCTTAGTATATTTATCAAAAGTATTAGAATTATTTAAAATAGATGGCAATTGGTCTAATATAGTTTTATTTATTACCGGTTTTAGTACTTTAATATTACCTTATTCAACAGTTTTTAATAATCATATCATAAGTGGCTCTTTGTTATTATTTAGTTTTTACAATTTTTTTAAAATTGAGGAGGGTATAAAGCCTAGTATATTGGCTGGTTTTTTCCTTTCGTTGGCAGCCAGTATTGATATAACTTGTTTTGTATTTTTACCTTTTGCTCTTATTATTTTGTTTAATAAAAGTCTGAAAACAAAAACGATTTTTGTTGTGTCTTATATTCCAATGATAATTATTTATTTTTGGCTTAATTATTACAATTCAGGCAGTTTAATTCCAGCGGCAATGAATAAAACTTTATGGGACTATCCTGGATCTTTTTTTAATGAACAGAATCTTTCGGGATTAGCGCAGCAAAACAGTATTTCACACCTAGCTATTTATTCATTTAATATGTTAATAGGTAAAAGAGGTTTATTTTCATATAGCCCTATTTTATTATTTTCCGTTTTTGCTTTAATAAAAACAATTTGCTTCAAAAGAGAATTTGAATATAGAAAAGAGTATTTATTCATTGCAACTACTTCTTTAGCATTTATAATGCTTTATATTTTGCGTTCGAATGATTACAGTGGCGATGCTTATGGAGTAAGGTGGTTTACCTCTCTAATGTTTATCTTATGTATACCACTAGCACATATAGGTGATAGCATTAAAAAATATAAGATACTAAGGAATCTTTGTAACCGTTCACGGGGGGGGACATCATGCGCATAAACGTCAAAGCCTTGCTAAGCAAAAGCTTTGGGTTTTATGCGCATCAAAATATCGTACCTAAAATGTCTAAAAGACAATTTGCAGACCAGTATAGCACTTTTGACTACTCAC
>JAABUX010000911.1_pt1 | contig 47338 bp, 52 predicted proteins | sample 5561851 | NCBI WGS metagenome assembly JAABUX01 (sample SAMN10711883, study PRJNA513361) | rock metagenome | isolation source: Antarctica rocks | place: Antarctica: Victoria Land, Richard Nunatak red sandstone | collected 2016-01-03 | reverse complement strand
TGGATAATCTCTGTTCGTGGGTAGCCCTGCTCGACGGCATCTACCACACGTTTTCGCAAATCTTCGGAATAGGCTTTCATCCATTCATTTTATCACACGGCTCAACCTTTCCTCTCTTTGCTGTATGCCCGCATACTCGACGTGTTTGCCAACTGCAGTAGGTGAAGCTCCTGGCATACCTCCTTGGTACGTGGCGCGAAAGAGCCAGCGACCCGCAACGTTGTCTTCGTCAACAATAGGACCAACCGTAGTCGTAAAGCTGTAGTCGTTAAAGGCTCCGACGGTCCCACCAATCCACTGCTTCAGCCCGTCGGGGCCACGCACCTCACCAAGACTATTGCCTACAGGAGCAAAGTGTGCGACGAAGTTTGGCGCGATAATTGCATCAGCGAGAGACAGATTGCCATTCCATAACTCATTCCAGGATTGCCAGAGTTCTTTATTGGTTTGTGAAGACATAGGTCTTTCCTCTCTTTGACATTTGGTTCAGTTTTTGCTATACTTACGAGTGATTCGTCGTAATCATAAAAACAATTATACGAGTGCTGTATCGTATTGTCAAGGGATGCTGAAAAGAAGAGGCTTCCGTTTGCGAGAGAGGTAGTCTATGGGAGAAAATCAGGAACGTCGGCAGGCTCATCGGCAGAAGCGGGGGGTGTTGCGCGTGGAAGAAATTCTTTCCACTGCTGGCGCACTCTTTGCCGAGCTTGGTTACGACAGAGTGACGACCAATATGATTGCTGCACGCGTAAGCATTTCGCCAGGGTCGCTCTATCAGTTTTTTCCAAATAAAGAAGCCATTGCACAGGCATTTGCAGCGGATGCAAGTGAACATCTGCATCAGGTGTACGACTCCGTGCTTTCGCCCGAAGTCATCGCCTTGCCTCTGGAAGATTTTGTTGATACCTTTATTGACAAAATCGTTGCCTTCAATCGAACCTATCCTGGTTACTCTGCACTTGGAATTGGTGCAACGCTCTCTCCGTCACTTGCGCTCGTCTTAGCAGGTTTACACCAAGATATCCTGACTCGCCAGGATGCAATGTTGGCAGCACTTTGGCCTCAAAGTACAAAGGAGCAACGGTACCTTCCTCTGCTCGTCTCGTATCGTCTTTTTCTTGCGTTACTTCCCTTGACACTTCAAGGCGACGAAGAACACCGAAGTGCAATCGTGCGTGAAATGAAAGCTGTTTTGTATCGGTATTTGGAACCAATAATAGGAACAGAAACCCGGAACAAGGAACTTTATCATAAAAGCTAGAGAAACCTATTTTGCTGTTGTTGTAGCAACTTCGTTCCTCATTTGTATAGCGTTTGCCCCTAGATAACGCAAGAAATCAGCCTTTGCCACATCCAATGCCTGTTTCATCTCCTCATCTACCACCACGTCAGGTTCCCACCACCAGTTTAGAATATTCCATGTGCCCTTTTCGAGGCGCGAGTCGAGCCTGGCGACGAAGCGGTCTTTATAGAACACGGGTAGCACATAGTAGCCCCAGCGTCGCTGTGCGGTGGGTTTGTAAACTTCCCACATGTAGTCGAAATTGAAAATATGCTGGACGGCCTTACGGTCCCACAAGATGCTGTCAAGTGGTCCCAGGAATAACATACGCGAGAGCAAGGGTTTCGTATCGAGCAAAGTCAACAAATTTGTGAGAATGTAATAGGTCCATGTCTTCCCTTCGATATGAAGTGGGGTTAAGCTACCCTCTTCAACGAGTTGAGCAATAGCACGTTTGCGTGTTGCGGCGTCACCACAGGCACTCCAGATGCAAGACTCGGCCATTGGGCGCAACAGACCCATTGCTTTAGCACGTCGTGTCATAATCCAGCGATGATAGGCGTCTTCGTCCAGAAGCGGAGGTTCGCTGTAGTATTGGGCGGGTATGACACGCTCTGGCCTATCATAGTAGTGCCGACCACTCTTGCGATGATGCGTAACGAGCCGACCACTGACCCAGAGCGCACGTAAAATTCGCTTAGAGACCGTCGAACCGTACCACGAGCCGCGTTCACCATAGCTTGTACGGTCTTCGAGTTCGAGCGACGAGAGCGGACCACGTGCATCGAGGGCGGCAAGTATGGCAGTAGCTTCTACTGCGTGGCTTTTCAATATCTCGCGGTCATGGTACGGCTCGTAGCGTGTACGCATAAGTACACGTTGAGACCAATCGCTAATCGGTACGAGGCATGCCTGTTTGTCCCACGAATCGTACACCACCCGCTCAGTATATGCAGCATGTTGCCAGTCATCGACACGATAGCCGGGGACGCGTGCCTGGAAGACGAGATCGGGGTTGCGCCCAACGGGATTGAGTGGGTCGTACTGCACGGTACTTAACCGCTCAAAGACGCCAGCGATATCCGTTTGCGCGAAATGATAGTTCGCGAGAAAAAGCCGAGCCTCTTCTCGCGAAAGCTGTATTGTCATAAGAAGAACACCTATACGTTCTTTAGTTGTTGCAACACAGCTTGAATGTAGTCAGTGTGTTCCTGATAGTGTGCGTAGTTGTTGCCTATAACCCATTGGTTAACAGGTTTGTTGTCTAACCACGCAATCGGCTTGTTCAAGTCCTCTTCGCTCAACGCTTGCAAGACACTGATTGTTTGTTGTTGCACAGCATGCAAATCAGTCAACACCTTATCGAGTGGAAGCGATTTGTATTGCTGATAAAACATCGCGTTAATCTCATCCTCGCTCATATTCGGCGTTGGGTCGGGCAACTCTCTGTTGGCCCGTACCGCTTGCAGGAGATTGATGGTGCGCTGCTGCCACGCGACAAGGTGCGCGATATTGTCTTTCACTGACCACCCATCGTTTACACTTGAAGCAGTCATTTGCTCCGTGGTCAGTTGAGATAACAATTGCTCGAAATCATCGTAGCCTTTTTGTGTATCCGCGAGCAATTGGACTTTGTTTACGTGTTCTGTCATGACAGTTTCACCTCGCTTGTCGGTTTTACAACAATTTCTCGATCATCGACGCTAAAGCCAGTCACAAAGTGGTTGAGTTGAGCGATACGTTGTGCAGCGGTTAGAACGGCTCCATCATAATCTTCTGTTGTATGTGCGTCGCTTACAAGAAGCACATCGTACCCTTCTACAAGAGCGCGACGAATGGTCGTATCGACACACCACTCGGTTGCCCCACCCACGACAATGAGATGCTTGATGCCCTGTGCCTCTAACTCATGTTTGAGGATTGTATCATAAAAAGAATCCGAGGCACGTTTATGGACGATCAGATCGCCTTCGTGTGGCGCAATTGCTGGATGAATGGCCCAGCCTGCTGTGCCAACCTCTAAGCCGTCTCCTTTGGTACCATCATGCTGTACATAGATAACAGGCGTGTGTGAGCTACGAGCCTGTGCCAGCAACGTGTTGATGTTAGCGATTACCTCTTTACCTTTATAAGCAGACCCAATGACGCCAACCTGTGTGTCAATGATAACTAAAGCGGTGTTGTTCATGGTAATGCTCCTTTGCTCTTTTTTGTACTACTATCGAGAGTTTACCACTCATTACGGACAGAAACAGTCCTGATTATGGAGTTTTCGTAGCCATCTCATATTGCCGCACACGATGTTGATACTGAGGTCCAGCATGACGATAGTGGAAGGCAATCTCCGCCTTGTGCGCGTCGAGGTTCTCGGCGTAGTAGCATACCATCCGCTCCGCTATCTGGAGATGGAGTTGTGAGCGTTTTAAGGCCGAACAATTAGTGTAGACAATTTTCGCGATGATCTCATGAGAGAATGCAAGGCACACTTCGTACTCTTTCTTATCAACCGTCAGCAAAAAGCGGCGTGCCAGAAGTATATCTAACATCTTACAGTCCTCTAAGCAGCGGGGAGAACTCAGTAACTCAGGTGGAAAAGGACAAACAATTACGGCAGCCAATTCTAGCAGTTCAAGTGCCTTTTGCGGTAAGAGGGCAATACGCGCAAGAAATATGTCGCGTATTTTTTGCGATTGCAGCATCGTGGCAATAAGATCGCTGTTGTAAGCGGAAGCGTCCGCTGCATCCTTGTCCAAATAAATGCGTACCGTTTCCGCAAGCAAGAGCGGATTGCCTTGTGTCGCATCATACCAGTGCTCCAAAGGAGGAGTAGTTTTCAGATTGTACTGATGAAGATACTCACGCATCTCGTCGCTACTGAATGGTTTCAGAGACAAAATAGCATAGACGTTACAGCGACCTAGCGAAAGCATCGTGGTTTGCAACGGGGCATTGGCTTGCACATCTTCTGGACGATAGAACAGCAGCAAGAGTAAGTTATTGTTTTTCGCTATTGCCAGTGAGAGCCGATATAGCACGCGTAATGATGCTTCATCAATCCATTGTATGTCATCTATAGCGACAAGCAACGGGTGATGCTGGCTTAGAGCAAGAAATATATCAACAAAGGTTGTAGTGAAAACGCTGTATGTTTGTTCTGCATTAAGCAGAGGTGTCGGTATAAGGTCTGGCATGCGTAGCAGTAATTCAGGTATGAGGTGTGCCAATACCGCCAAAGCAGGATGTGGCAGCATCTTCAATTCGTTGTCACGAAGTTCTGCTAGCCGTGTTTTTATGAGCGATAGCAATGGCGAGAAAACAATTTCTTGCTCTATTTGCTGGCAACTAGTCGTCATCGTTGCTACATGCCTGGAGCGTGCATAGTTGAGTACAGAGCGTAGCAAGAAGCTCTTTCCAGTTCCCACCTCACCTGCGATAGCAATAACACGCGCCTCTTGTTGCAGGTTTTGCTTTTCACGAAGGGTGTCGATGGAATGCATCAAATCTTGCTGAATATCTTTCCGCCCCACAAATGATGACTCTTGCATACCTTTTTTGCCTGAAGTAGTATGCTGAGTTGTCGAAAGTGGTCTGGTAAGGGCGTGATTCAACGACGCGGCAGAAGCGCGTTTAGAGAATATGTGTTCTACAGGTTCGACATGAAAATTGCTCTGCAAAAGTTCCGTATGCAAAGCTAGCGTCTGTGGTGCTGGATAGACACCGAGTCGATGATGCAATTCTTGACGACATTGCTCAAATGTTTGCAAGGCACCAACGGTATCGCCCAGAGCCGCCTGACAATACATGATAGCGGGATAGAGCGGTTCGCGACAGGTATCGAAACTCAAAGCACGACGTCCAACGGCGATAGCTTCACTGTATAAATTCTGCTTACGTTGCATCTCCATAAGCGACAATGCAGCAGTAAAGTAGCGTTCGCGCAGACGTGTACGTTCGACAAAGGTCCAACTTTCTTGCTCATCTTCGGCAAGATAGTCGCCTGTGTAGAGTTGCAACGCCAACGCTAACAGTTTATGCCGTCCAGGATTTTCTGGTCCTTTGTTCGCCGCATCCAACAGCCGTTCAAATTCTAGTGTATCAACCTGGACGGAGTTGTCATCGGGAAGTTGTAGCGTATAGCCAGTACTCCCTCTTGGTACAAAGCGTGAAGGGGCTTGCGGTTCACGTGTAGGTTCAAGGACGGTGCGTAAAATACTGATAGCACCGCGCAACGTCTTGTGTGCATGTTCAGTAGAATAAGGCCACAACAGGTCAATCACTTTGTCCGTTGCAACTGTACGACCACGCTCGGTAAATAAGAGTTTAAATAGTTGTTGAGCATGGCGTATCTGCCAATCCTTTGAAGTAAGTAGCACACCGTCGCGATACAAGCGGAAAGTTCCCAAGAGATAAACACGTAAATTCTCCATTGGCATCCTCGCCTATTCGCCTATTCATTGTAAACGTATCTCTTTCGTAGAGAAAGGTTGTAAAACAACGCACGTTGACACTTTTTAGCTTTCCACTACATACTACGAGTTCTTTTTGTTTTTGGATGTGTTTTTCACAATATTTCACAGCAAGTTGTGTTATGAATTCTTTTTTCCCAAAACATTATTGAAACATTATTGAAACATTATTGTGCTATATTTGTCAACAGCAGTGTATATCTAGAAAATAGATGTTATTCTGTATCACTCATAAATAGCTAACGTAGTGTGCATTTTTTCTTGAGCGCAATTTGACGATGTATGCTTATGCTGAATTGAGCTAGTTTGAGCGTGATTGCAAAACTTGCACATTGGGTTAACTAGAAATCAAGAAGATAGGTGAGCGTGACCACTTCTTCTTGAGGAGTACATGCGCCTCATTGTCACGCACAAACACAATTAGGAATGGCTCTTAGTGTAGGAGGTACATCATGGCAACCCAAACGCGCGTGGAAGACGTCCACGTCATCTGGATTGTGGAAGGATTGGGATGTGAGGGAGACACAATTTCAATCACTGCTGCAACCCAACCCAGCCTCGAGGATCTTGTTTTAGGGACCATCCCCGGTCTCCCCAGGGTTCATATTCACAACAAGTGCATTGCCTACGAGTGGGGCAAGGACTTTATGGATTGGTGGTATAAAGCAGAGAGCGGTGAACTGGACCCCTTTGTTCTCGTATTTGAAGGCTCGGTCCCAAACGAGAAGATCAAGTCCGAAGGTTACTGGGCAGCTCTCGGCGTAGACTCTGCGACTGGTCAGCCTATTCCTGTGTCCGATTGGATTGATCGTCTAGCACCCAAGGCTCTAGCAGTAGTAGCAATAGGTACCTGCGCCACATATGGCGGCATTCATGCCATGCAGGGCAATCCCACTGGTGCCATGGGTGTCGCTGACTACCTGGGCTGGGACTGGAAATCCAAGGCGGGCCTCCCGATTGTAAACGTCCCCGGATGCCCCGTGCAGCCAGACAACTTCATGGAGACCATCCTCTATCTGCTCTATCAGGTAGCAGGAATGGCTCCGATGATTCCACTGGACGACCTTGGGCGACCAACCTGGCTCTTCGGCAAAACCGTCCATGAAGGCTGTGATCGCGGCAGTTACTACGAGCAGGGTATGTTCGCAACCGAGTACGGATCCCCACAGTGTCTTGTGAAGCTAGGTTGCTGGGGGCCAGTGGTGAACTGCAATGTCCCCAAACGAGGTTGGATGGCTGGCATTGGAGGCTGTCCCAATGTGGGTGGCATCTGCATTGGCTGTACGATGCCGGGCTTTCCAGACAAATTCATGCCGTTTATGGATGAGCCACCTGGAGGTAAGCTATCGTCGACCGTCATTGGTACCTATGGCAAAGTCGTCAAGCAACTACGCTCGTTGACGAACGACACACTCAACAAGGAACCAAAATGGCGGCACACGGGTAGGCAACTGACGACAGGCTTTAAGCCAACGTGGAAATGATGACCAGGCGAGAAGACGCCCAATCAAAATAAGCAAGGAGATACTTTCATGTCTACGCAAGTCAGACGAGAAGACGCCCCAACTCAGCCACCACAACTTGTAGAGATGTCGTGGGATCCGATGACACGCATCGTTGGCAGCCTGGGCATCTATACCAAGATTGACTTCAAGAATAGGAAGATTGCGGAAGCCTATAGCACCTCCCACATCTTCCGAGGCTACAGCCTCTTCATGCAGGGCAAAGACCCACGCGACGCTCACTTCATCACAAGCCGCATCTGCGGCATCTGTGGTGACAACCACGCAACCTGCTCTTGCTATGCACAGAACATGGCCTATGGGGTCAAGCCACCAGCAATGGGTGAGTGGATTGTCAATCTAGGTGAGGCGGCGGAGTACATGTTCGACCACAACATCTTCCAGGAGAACCTGGTTGGTGTTGACTTCTGCGAGCAGATGGTGAAAGAGACCAATCCAAGTGTGCTTGAGAAGGCAAATAATACCCTCGCTCCGCACGCAGAAGATCACGGGTATCGCACCATCGGCGACATCATGCGCTCGCTCAACCCCTTCGTCGGCGAGTTCTACCGCGAGGCACTCCACGTGAGCCGCTATACGCGCGAGGCATTTTGTTTGATGGAAGGACGACACGTCCATCCCTCGACCCTCTACCCAGGAGGAGTGGGCACAGTCGCGACCGTCCAACTCTTCACGGACTACCTCGTTCGATTAATGAAGTACGTCGAATGGTGCAAGAAGATCGTTCCTATGCACGACGACCTGTTCGACTTCTGGTATGAGGCACTGCCCGGCTACGAGATGGTTGGCTACCGCCGAACCCTACTCGGTTGCTGGGGAGCGTTTCAAGACCCCGATGTCTGCGACTACGATTATCGCACGATGGACAAGTGGGGCCGTGCTATGTTCGTCACGCCTGGTATAGTTGTGGATGGGAAGTTGGTGACGACGAGCCTGGTAGATATCAACCTGGGCATTCGCATTTTGCTGGGCAGTTCCTACTACGACGACTGGCAAAACGAAAGGACGTTCGTTGACCGCGACCCACTGGGCAATCCCGTCGATAAGCGTCACCCCTGGAATCAGACAACGATCCCCAAGCCGCAGAAACGCGACTTCAGCGACAAATATAGCTGGACAATGTCGCCGCGCTGGTATGACAAGCGCACTGGCGATTACCTCGCTTTGGATACTGGCGGCGGCCCTATCGCTCGCCTGTGGACAACGGCTCTGGCTGGCCTCGTCGATATCGGCGGCTATGTGAAATCAACTGGACATAGCGTCAAGATCAACCTGCCCAAGTCCACCTTGAAGCCTGCTGTGGAATTCGAGTGGAAGATTCCGCAGTGGAGCAATGCCATCGAGCGTAACCGTGCGCGAACATACTTCCAGGCCTACGCCGCTGCTGCCGCGCTACACTTTGTAGAAAAGGCACTTGCTGAGCTACATTCCGGCCACACAAAGACGTGGAGCGATTTCACGGTGCCGAAGGACGCTATCGGTTGCGGCTTCCATGAAGCAGTGCGCGGTGTGCTTTCCCATCACATGGTCATCGAAAACGGAAAGATCGCCAACTATCATCCTTATCCTCCTACACCCTGGAATGGTAGTGTGCGAGACATTTATGGCACACCCGGACCATATGAAGATGCTGTGCAAAACACGCCAATCTTTGAAGAGAATCCCCCGGACAGCTTTAAGGGTATCGACATAATGCGTGCAGTACGAAGCTTTGACCCTTGCTTGCCGTGTGGTGTTCACATGTACCTAGGCGAGGGAAAAGAGCTTCAGCGAGTTCTTTCACCGACATTTGGTGTGCATGAGTAGCGTCACCACCCTGTAAGAGGTATTAGCTCGGGGAGGAGGCCCTGCTTCCTCCAATCGACTGATGAGCATGAAAATGAAATATAAGCCCCTCTTTCATTTTTCATGTTCATTAGTCAGAGGCATGCGTGTTGTAGTTTATGATAAAGAAGAGGAGAAAACATATAATGGACGAGCAGCAGAAACCGCCGTCTCAGCCCGATCCCGTGCATCAACCGGGTACTGGTAAGGGCGAGGAAAAAACTAAGGATGAAGGAAAAAACGCGGGTCGCAAGGAGGTCGGTACCACGGGTGAAGCAAACCGTCCCGCCGGTACGTCAACGTCCAAAGACTCTACAGGCGTCAATCCTAAAGACCCGGTAGACCCTGAAAGCCCGTATATGCCAGCACCCTAACACATCTGGAACAGCAGTACGGCCCTATTCCCTGCCCCAGGCACTATTATCCAGCCTGGGGCGGCGAAGGGCTTGGTAGGCCAAATGAAGGTTAGCTACTCGTGAAAGTTTTAGATGAAGTCGGTCTGTAGGGGACCATAGCGGAGCTTGCAGAGCGCGTTTCAATTCTTTCGTGCTCTAAAACAAAGGAGAATGTGTAATGCCACAAGAAGTGCAGGAACACCACAACCAAGCGGCGCGTATCGAGACGCTGATCCAAGAGGTTGCTACGTTTCATGACCCACATACACGTGCCACGGTCGAGGAACTCGTCCAGGCACTCCTGAATATGTATGGCGAAGGGCTGGAACGACTGCTCGAACTTACGGTGGAGACGGAAGCATCGGGTCTCGCATTGATCGATACTTTTGCTAGCGATGAGCTGCTGAGTTCCTTATTTTTGCTGCATGGACTGCATCCAATAGATATCGAGACACGGGTTCTCGAAGCACTGGACGAGGTACGACCTTATCTCAAGTCGCATGGCGGCAATGTCGAGTTGGTCAAGATCGAAGATGGCAAAGCTTATCTACGTCTCGATGGTAGCTGTAATGGTTGCTCTAGTTCGACTATGACCCTCAAATCGACAATTGAGGAGGCTATCAACAAAGCGGCACCAGACCTTAATGGTCTTGAGGTGGAAGGAGTCGCTGAGCCACCAGCACGAATCGGCACACCAATTACGTTTGTGCCACGGAAACGCAAGGACAACAATCTTAGCAGCACAAAGATAGGGTAAGCTAGCTATGTCGTCATCCGAACTCACAAACAACAACCATGATGAGCATCCCGTTGCTCCTTTTGATATACTACGTCAGTTTGCACGCAGGCGAGAAACGCGTCCGCCTACAGAGCAATGCGAACTCTGTAGTGCAGAGATTCCAGAGAATCATCGTCACCTGCTGGAACTTTCTAAGAACACATTGGTCTGTGTGTGTCGTCCTTGCTCAATACTCTTCGGTGACCCGGCAGCCGGGAGTGGGAAGTATCGGCTTGTGCCGTCGCGCTATCTGCTCTTGCCGGACTTCCAGATGACGGATGAGCAGTGGGAAGAGTTGATGATTCCAGTGAACATGGTGTATATCTTTCATAGCACACCAGCTAACCGGGTCATGGCCTTCTATCCCAGTCCTGCAGGTGCTATAGAGTCCATGCTCAGCCTACAAGGGTGGGATGCGCTGGTCAACAGCAATGCTATCCTGAAGGACCTGGAACCCGACGTCGAGGCACTTCTTATCAATAGAGTAGAGAGCTATCGTGAGCACTACATCGTCCCGATAGATACCTGCTACGAGCTTGTCGGTTTGATCCGACTCAAGTGGAAAGGTTTAAGCGGGGGGGAGGAGGTGTGGAAAGCGATTGCAGGGTTCTTTGCAAACCTACGAAAGAGGGCAATCATCTTAGAGGGGGACCCTCGGATACCCACTCAGCACATAGCTTCTACGCCTTGGAGAGGAGAGGCTAATGCCTGATTTGAGCTTTGAGATAATCAGCGCCGAAGTTGCAACCTATAGTATGCTCCCGACGCTCATCTTCAAAATGCGTATTGTCAATGAGCCTGCGGAAGAACAAATAGAGAACATCAGCCTGAAGTCCCAGATCATGCTCGCAGTCACAAAACGTCGTTACAATGCCGAAGAAAAGGCCAAGTTGCATGAGCTTTTTGGTGAGCCAGAACGCTGGGGTAAGACGTTACGAACGTTCCTGTGGACTCACGTCACCTCAGTAGTGCCACGGTTCTCAGGAAGCACCATCGTCGAACTGCTCGTCCCATGCATCTACGATTTTGAGGTGGTAAGTACAAAGTACTTTAATGCCTTGGAGGATGGTGAAATTCCTCTCACGTTCCTATTCAGTGGAACCATCTTCTACAAAGGCGAGGCAGGCAATTTACAGATTGGGCAGGTTTCCTGGTCGAAGGAAGCCTCCTACCGCCTCCCGGTTGCACTCTGGAAAGGTGTAATAGACACTTACTTTCCCAACAGTGCCTGGATTCGCATGCAGAAGGATGTCTTTGATCAACTCTACCAGTATAAGATGACGCATGGCCTTCTCACGTGGGAGGAAGTTCTGGTGCGACTGCTGCGTGCAAGTAGTGAGGAGGTACAGTCATGAAGCTAGAGCAAGTAAAGGAAATCGCTAACGCTGTCCTCTACGAGGGCTATCTGCTCTATCCGTATCGACAGTCAGCACTCAAAAATCGGACACGATGGACATTCGGTGCGGTGTATCCAAAAGAGTATAGCGAGGCGAGCGGTAGTATAGAGCCATGGACAATGCATACAGAATGCCTTGTAGCAGGACAGGCAGATGACATAGTGATCGACATCACCGTGAGGTTTCTGCACTTGCTTGTACGTACAGTTGTGCAACCCGAACCTGTGCAGGAGGAACGCGTAGAGACGTATGCCAGTGAGTGGGGGCTAGCAAGTCGCTTTGCTAACGAACCATTGCAAGAGGGTGTAGAGCGCGAGGTGAGTGCATTAGACGTGTCATTGCATGATTTGCTGTCTCATCCCCGGCGCATACCAATTGAATTTCCCGCTGTACACATGGTAGAATATCCAACACAGGAGGGCGTGTCAGAGATTATTCGTGAGCAACAAGCACTCGCCGGAGCCTTCATACTCACAGCCGAGCCAGTGGACACGAACCTTTTCAAGCTGAGTATTGAAATCGAAAATACGACCCCTGGAACCAATGCGGTGACGAGCCGACGCGATGTAATATTGCTACAATCCTTCGTCTCTACTCACACTATTTTGTATGTACGTCAAGGTTCCTTCATCTCTCTGTTGGAGCCATCTGAAGAGCTACAAGCCTTTGTGAAGGGGTGCCAAAATCTCCGTACCTGGCCTGTGTTGGTCGGTAACAAGGGAAACTGTAATGTGATGCTGTCATCGCCCATCATCTTGTATGACTACCCGCAGATTGCTCCAGAAAGCCCAGGACCACTTTTCGATGGCGGTGAGATCGATGAAATACTCTCTTTACGTATCCTGACGTTGACCGACGAAGAGAAGAAGCAGATGCGGCAAGACGAGCATACACGCGAGATACTGGAACGAACGGAAGCCCTTACACCCGAACAATTCATGAGGATGCACGGCACATTCCGTGATATACGCCCAATCAGTGAAGGAGAAACAGCATGATACGTAGTGGAGGTTGGGATTTTCCAGGGTTTCCAGGCGAGGATCACCTGCCACCGGAATCCATAACTATTGCTGGTAAAGAGGTGAGGGCAGGGACTCGTGTCCGCCTGTGCCCCAAAACAAGGCGTGCCGATGCGTTCGATGCGCTACTTGACGGAAAGACTGGAACGATTGAGGTCATCCAGCAGGATTTCGAGAATCGCATCTATCTGGTCGTCACAGCGGACAATGATCCGGCGCTGGAACAGATGCAGTTGCAGAGTCGTATCATGCCCGGTCATCTTTTCTATTTCTTCCCAGAGGAGGTAGAACTGCTGGAGGATACACCGTGAACGTGCCTGAAAGTATTACATCGTCATCAGAAGGCACGCCTAAGCGTATACTTATCGCATGCATCGGCAATATCTTTCTGGGAGATGATGGCTTCGGAGTTGAGGTAGCGCAACGACTGACAACCAAACAATACCCGCAGGGCGTGAAAGTGGTTGATTTCGGTATTCGGGGTATGGAGCTAGCATACACTTTGCTCGACGACTACGATACGCTCGTACTGGTCGATGCAGTTCCACGCGGTGGTCAACCAGGAACGCTCTACCTGATTGAGCCAGATTTAACGAACATCAACCCCGAGAAAGGAGCAGAAGCTGGCAGAATAGGACTAGATGCACACAGTATGGACCCCGTGAAGGTTCTTGCCTTTGCCCGGACACTCGGCGCACGACCCATTCACACGCTTCTCGTCGGTTGCGAACCCGCCGTACTTGGCGAAGGAGGTGAATACGAAGAGATGCAGATGGGACTCAGTGCGCCTGTACAGGCGGCGGTGGCAGAGGCGGTAAAAATGATCGATACTCTCATTCAAGATTGGTATCCTACTGAATATAGCAGTGGGACAAAGAAAGGAAATATATCATGATTACGATTGATTTACGTAAGGTGTTTTGGGTAGTATTGGCGCTAGGTGCAGTTGTGGTTGCAATACAACTACCGGACATTCAGCGCTACCTACGCATTCGGTCGATGTAACGATGCACGAACTCGCGATTGCTGAACAAATTGTACAGGTGGTGATGACACACGTCGAGACGCACAACATAGCGCACGTCACCAGTGTACACATTCAGGTTGGTGATGCTACAGGTGTGGCCGCAGACTCGCTAACCTTCTCGTTTGAGATGATCGCGAGTTCCACATCAGAACTTATCGGCGCACAACTGGTGATCGACTCTGTGCCGTACCATGCAAAGTGTCGTAAGTGCCATCAAGAGTTCACCGTCAAGCACTTCATCGTCCAGTGCCCTACATGCGAAACGTGGGAAGCTGATGTTATATCGGGAAAAGAGTTCAAAGTGCTGGATATGGAGACCGCGTAGAAGTATGATTTAGTACACTTATTGTTTTACGAGGAGTCCTTAATTATGGCAAAGGTTCCGATTGTACAGAATATTCTCGCGGCAAATGATGGTATGGCACAAGAGGTGCGCCAAATTTTAGCGGAGCATGCCATTCGCGCTATCAACATAATGAGTTCCGCAGGGGCGGGAAAAACGACACTGCTGGAAAAGACGATTGCACGGTTGCAAGGACGATTGGGCATCGGCGTCATTGAGGGCGACGTAGAGACAACAGCAGATGCAGATAGAATCGCGGCTGTCGGTGCCCCAACTGTACAAATTATCACGCAAGGCAATTGCCATCTTGAGGCGAACATGGTACGGGCCGCGCTGGAGAAAATTGACCTTGCACTCATCGACCTGCTCTTTATAGAGAACGTTGGCAACCTTGTGTGTCCCGCCAACTGGAATCTAGGTGAGGATATCAAAGTCGTTGTCGTCAGCACCACCGAAGGCGACGACAAACCAGCTAAATATCCACAGATGTTCGCGGTCTCTGAGGTCATGGTTATCAACAAAACCGACCTGTTGCCATACGTAGACTACGACATGGATGCGGTGAAACGCTTCGCGCTGGCGGTCAATCCCAGGTTACGTATCTTCGAGGTGAGTTGTCGTAACGGTGATGGACTCGATACATGGTGTGATTGGTTGCTCACGTTTGCAGCAAAAAAAACCGTAGAGGCATCGTTATGACATTCAGCACGGCTACAACAATGCAACGCTGGCGTATCCTGATTCAGGGTATTGTGCAGGGCGTGGGCTTCCGGCCTTTCGTCTATGGACAGGCGTTGCATTGGGAGCTAGGCGGCTTTGTACTGAATGATAGTCTCGGCGTTACCATCGAGGTCGAAGGCTCACTCTCACAACTCGAAAGCTTTCAACAGGCTTTACACGAAAAATTGCCGCCACTGGCTCGCATCGACACAATGGCACTTGAAATCCTTCCCGTAAGCGGCGAGACTAATTTTCGTATCGTCCATAGTCAGGCGAGCAGCGAGCGCAAGGCGTTAATCTCACCTGATACCGCCGTCTGCGCCGATTGTCTCCATGAGTTGTTCGATGCGACAGATAGACGCTATGCTTATCCCTTTATCAACTGCACCAATTGTGGGCCGCGCTTCACAATTATCCAGGACGTGCCCTATGACCGCGCCCAGACCACGATGAGTGTCTTTCCCATGTGTGCAGATTGTCAGGCCGAATATGATAATCCGCTCAGCCGCCGCTTTCACGCTCAACCAAACGCCTGTCCAGTATGCGGTCCCCAAATGCAATTACTTGACGCAGCAGGGCAACAGGTAGTGTGCGACGACCCAATCGACGGTGCGGCACAGAAACTTGCTGCTGGAGCGATTCTTGCTGTGAAAGGTGTCGGCGGCTATCATCTCGCCTGTGATGCGCTACATGAAGAGGCGGTGGCACGTCTGCGCGTTCGTAAACATCGCGAAGCTAAGCCGTTCGCGTTGATGGTTCCCGATCTTGAGACAGCACAGCAACTTTGCATTAGCAACGACAAAGAGGCAGCTTTGCTGCAATCCTATCGTCGTCCTATCGTATTGCTACGCAAACAGACAGATTGCAGTGTCGCCCCGGCAGTCGCACCGCATTATGACACGCTTGGTATCATGCTGCCATATGCGCCGCAGCACTATCTCCTGTTAGCCGCGTTTGCTAAATATGTTGGTTCAGCCCGTCCTATTGCGTTGGTGATGACAAGCGGCAACTTGAGCGATGAGCCGATAGCCTATCGTGACGACGACGCGGTGCAACGTCTTTCTGGCATAGCCGACGGATTGCTAACGCACAATCGCACGATTCATATGCGCTGTGACGACTCTGTAACACGGTTTGTAGCTCGCGGCGAGCAGTTCTTGCGCCGCTCACGTGGCTATGCCCCTGAGCCAATTACGATGGCCTTCGCCTGTCCGCAACCGATACTTGCATGTGGTGGTCATCTCAAAAACACCTATTGTCTGGGCAAAGAACGACAGGCGTTCGTCAGTCACCACATCGGCGACCTTGAGAATATGGAGACGCTACAATCCTTTCGCGAGGGCATTACGCATTTCGAGGGGCTGTTTGGCATCACGCCTGAAGTCGTTGCCTATGACCTACACCCTGAATATCTGGCGACGAAGTACGCCCTCGATAGCGACATCCCACGCAAAATTAGTGTGCAACATCACCATGCACATATCGCTAGTGTTATCGCAGAACATGGCTTACAGGAACCCGTTATTGGAGTGGCCGCCGATGGCACTGGCTATGGCACAGATGGAGCAGTATGGGGCTGTGAGATAATGCGTGCCGACCTGCACGGTTTTGAGCGACTGGCGCATCTCATGTATGTGCCACTTCCAGGCGGCGAACAGGCGGTTCGTCAACCCTGGCGTATGGCAGCAACCTATCTTGCACATGCATATGGCGACGATTTCTTTGCACTTGACATTCCCTTTGTGCAACGTATCGAACGCAAACGTTGGCATACGCTTTCACAGATGATCGCAAAAAAGCTGAATGCACCACCGACATCGAGTCTTGGACGCCTCTTCGACGCCGTTGCTGCCTTGCTTGGCATTCGGAATGAGGTCATCTATGAAGGACAAGCCGCGATTGAAATGGAGTTACTGGCAGACACACACAATGCTCATGTCTATCCCCTCTCGCTAGCTGAAGGCGAACCAGCAATTCTTGACGTGAGTCCAATGATATGCGGCATTGTAGAAGATATACAACGAGGTATCGCTATCGCCACAATCGCGGGTAGCTTCCATCTCACGATTGCACAACTGTTAGCAACGGCATGTGTACAGGCACGACAACAGACGGGCATCAATGCAGTTGCCCTGAGTGGAGGTGTCTTTCAGAACCGCCTATTACTAGAAAGGGTCACAGTTTTATTAGAACAGCAGGCATTTCAGGTTTACACAAATCGACGTGTGCCGCCAAACGACGGTGGCATAAGCCTCGGTCAATTAGCGATAGCGGCAGCAGTAACAAGCAGTAAGTAAAAGGACATTCCTTTTATAAGTGCCCTGAAAAAGAAGGAGCAGTATCATGTGTCTTGGCATACCTGGACGAATCATAGAGATCGTTGATGATCAGTTCGATATCGCAAAAGTGGAGGTATCCGGCGTCAGGCGTAATATTAGTGTTGCACTTGTACGTCCAGAGGGCATCGGCTCTGGCGACTGGGTGCTGGTACACGTCGGTTTCGCCATGAGCAAAATCAACGAAACGGAGGCACAAGAGACGCTCAAAGCTCTCAAATTACTGGGAGACCCCTTCTCTGACGAAATGGAGATGTTCCATACAACACAGATTGATTGACACGATATCGCTTGGTTAGAAAAATGGTATCACTATGGGTATACCCTCTTTGGAATCATTATTAGAGGCACGTTTTGAACAAAGCATGACGATACCGGAGACGTTTTTCACACGCGAGGACGACCAGATCGCACAGGCATGCTGGGCGATGGCGCGGCGTTTTCATAAAGGTGGGCGCCTGCTTGCCTTTGGTAACGGTGCATGGGCAACCGACGCACAACATGTCTCTGTCGAGTTCGTGCATCCTGTGATTGTAGGCAAACGTGCGTTGCCCGCACTCGCGCTCACGAACGATAGTGCCACGTTGAGTACCACAGTAAGCAGTGAGGGCATCTTTGTCCGTCAAATACGCGTTTTGGCCCGTCCACAGGATATCGCGTTAGGCTTCTCGCCGGATGGAAATTGTATGAACGTGGTTGCAGCCTTACAAGAAGCGCGGCGTATGGGACTCCTAACGCTAGGGCTATGTGGAGGCAATGGCGGAGCGATGAAACAGAATACGACCCTGGATCATCGTTTCATCGTTCCTTCGCATGATCCGATGGTGATACAGGAAACGCATGAGACACTCTATCACGTACTCTGGGAACTCGTGCATATCTTTTTTGAGCATGAAGGCTTATTGGCCGACTGACTGCGAGGAATGTTGCAATGAACAATAAACACACTATTGATTCAGCATCTCTTATTACCATACAACCGCAATCTGTACATGCAACATGTGGACTGGATGGGCGTTGCATCACTTGCTCGGATGAAGCGGTAGCGGTAACGGTTGTCAGTATTGACGATACGACTGGATTGGCACAGGTAACAGTAGAAGATGTCGTGGAAGAGGTCGATATCACGCTGATTGACGAGGTAACGATAGGCGACATGGTGCTGGTACATGGCGGTGTGGCTATCTCGCATCTAGGAAGGACGGAGCATGAGTAATAGCGAAGCATCTGACTATGACCGCATGTTTTACCCCTTTCTTTTTGAAAGTGCGAAGGTCAATCCAGATGACGTGCTGGCTCAGGTACGCCACTCTACCATAGAGAAGTGTCACGAGATTGTCGCGCTACGCCGTACCATGCTCAAGGAGTCGGGACAGCAAATTATCGCGGTAGGCAGAGCGATGGCAAAGGCGTTTAATGATGGTGCGACACTACTGGCCTTTGGCAACGGAGGTAGCACAACCGATGTGCAAGACATGGTGACGCAACTGCTTAATCCGCAGTATCCAACATGGCCTGGATTGCCTGCTATCGCCCTGACAAACGACATTGCGGTGATTACGGCGGTCGGCAATGATGTCGGCTTCGACAACATTTTCTCACGCCAGATTATCGCATTTGGCAGGCAAGGTGATATCGCGCTCGGTATCTCGACAAGTGGTAATTCGACGAATATTCTGGCGGCATTTGAGCAGGCAAAGCGTCAGGGTATGCTTACCATCGCGCTGGCGGGCTATGATGGTGGCAAGGCGGCACGTTCTCGTGCGGTAGATCATTGCATCGTTACGCCAAGCGACCATATTCCACGTATCCAGGAGGCACAGGCCACAACCTATCATGCATTATTAGAGATTCTCGCAGCACTCACACAGAAGGGAAACAACTCATGAAATTTGTGGATGAATATCGTGATCCAACGATGGCTACACGTATCTCGGCTGATATCGCGAAATTGAGTGAAGGCCGAAGCCTCAAGCTGATGGAAGTATGTGGCGGACACACGCACACCATCTATAAACATGGTGTCGAGGATGTCCTGCCCCCCAATATCGACCTTGTGCATGGGCCAGGATGTCCTGTATGTGTTCTTCCAATGGGACGCATTGACGACGCCATCGCCATTGCTGAAACAGAGAATGTCATTTTCACGACCTTTGGCGACATGATGCGAGTTCCTGGCTCCAAGAAGAGCCTGCTCGACGCAAAGGCGCAGGGAGCTGATGTACGTTTTGTCTACTCGCCACTCGATGCCTTGAAGCTGGCACGACAAAATCCCGACAAACAGGTCGTGTTCTTCGCCATTGGTTTCGAGACAACCGCACCATCGACGGCGGTTACGCTACTACGCGCTCAAGCTGAGAACATCAAGAACTTTTCGATTTTCTGTAACCACGTCACGATTATACCAGCTATCAAAGCCATCCTTGACTCGCCCGACCTGCGCCTGGACGGGTTCATCGGACCTGGACATGTGAGTATGGTAATCGGTCTGCGTCCCTATACCTTCATCGCACGCGACCATCACAAACCCGTCGTCATGGCCGGTTTCGAGCCGCTCGATATCATCCAATCCGTCCACATGATTGTCACACAAATTAGTGAGGGTCGTGCGGAGATCGAGAACCAGTATGCACGCGTAGTACGAGCAGAGGGCAATACTAAAGCACTTGAGGCAATGGCTCGCACAATGGAACTACGCCCCTTCTTCGAGTGGCGCGGACTAGGTTTCATCACGCATAGCGCATTGAAGCTACGCCCTGAATTTGCGCCCTGGGATGCGGAGCTACGCTTCCAGGTACCAGGCTTACGAGTTGCCGACCCCAAAGCATGCCAGTGTGGTGAGGTACTCAAGGGCGTAATTAAGCCCTGGGAATGTAAAGTGTTCGGCACCGCCTGTACACCAGAAACACCGATTGGCACCTGTATGGTTTCGCCAGAAGGTGCATGCGCGGCTTACTTCAATTACGGACGCTTCTCGATGGCAAGTGAGCGCAACCGCTTACAGCTACCGATGGCGAACGTATAATTACAGGCTAAGGAGAAGGTATGGATACGCGACGTGACGACGTATTGAGTAAGATCGAGCGTACACGACAGGCACGACGACACAAATTTTATCTGCGTGACGAGTATATCACACTGAGTCATGGCAGTGGGGGCAAGGCAACACACAACTTAATTGAAGGTGTCTTTGCACCGGCATTTTCCAATCCTCTGCTTGACCGCATGGATGATTCGGCGACCTTCGCGCTTGAAGGCACAGAGCAACGCCTGGCCTTTACCACCGATACCTATGTTGTCAGTCCGCTCTTTTTCGCGGGCGGCGACATTGGCAAGCTAGCAGTACACGGTACTATCAACGATCTCGCAATGGTTGGTGCCTCGCCACTCTACCTCTCGGTGGGTATTATCCTTGAAGAGGGTTTCCCGATTGCCACCTTGCGTCGTATCGTGGATTCGATGGCACACGCGGCGGCAGAAGCGGGGGTCGCCATCGTCACAGGCGATACAAAGGTTGTGCAACGCGGCAAGGCCGATGGCATCTTCATCAATACAGCCGGGGTGGGTGTCGTGCGTGCCACAACGCATATCGGACAAGCACAGGTGAAAGCTGGCGACAAGGTGCTTTTGAGCGGACCAGTGGGCGATCACGGTATCGCCATTATGTTAGCGCGTGAAGCATTAGACATCGAAGCCGATATTGTCAGCGATAGTGCCCCTCTCCATAGCCTTGTCGCGCAGGTGCTGGCAGCGGTAGGGGATGGTCTACACTGTTTGAAGGACCCTACACGCGGTGGTGTCGCCACCTCACTCAACGAAATTGCACTCGGAGCCGAGGTCTCTATCGCCCTCAACGAGCATGCAATACCTGTACATGCCGAGGTACGCGGTGCCTGTGAGATACTTGGCCTCGATCCACTCACAATTGCGAACGAAGGGAAGATGCTGGCAATTGTCGCACCGGAGGTCGCGGATAAAGCACTCGCGGTAATGCGTTTACATCCACTTGGGGGTGAAACCGCCATTATCGGTTCGGTGCAAGCCGAACCAGCAGGCATGGTATTCTTGCGTACCGATATCGGAGGTACACGCGTTCTCGATATGCTTGTTGGCGACCCATTGCCACGTATCTGTTAGGCTAATAGCGATTGCCAGGGCGCGAAGGACGTGAGAACCAGGAGGGGTGCGAGCGCAGCGAAGCACGCGGCTTTGCCACTTCTGGTTTCTCCTCTCCTTGTGCATGCGTCATCTGCCAGGTAGCACTGAAAAAAAGTATCCAGCCCCAGAGAAGGACAGGTAAACCAACGCTAGCAAGTGCTTGTCCAGGCCACACCGAGGTCAACGACCAGTAGTAGCTGAGTAACGATGCCGCAAGGAGTAATATTGTCAACAAAATAGTACGCGAGTTTGTTGAACAGAGAGCCAGCGTAAACGGGAGCAGGAGATACCAGGGCCAGTACGTCGGCAACAACACAGCCAGCAGCAGCAAAACCCAGCTACTAAAGAGAGCCACAAGCTCTAATGTATCCGCTAACCATACACCAAATAAGAGAAAGAGACCGACAATCAGTAGCGCAACAAAGGACCAGTGACGAGGACTGACCAACCATGCGGACTTTGTAGGCAGGTTCAACAGTGTGGCATCAAGTGAGTTCGCAGACGTGTCTTGTAAAAAGATATGCTGTGCCTGCACCAGTACGCCAGTGAAACCAATTGAATGCCAGTATGGTGCATAGGCTAGCACAAGCACAACCAGCGAAATGAGCAACATGCCTCCCCACCATAAGAGCCGATGCCCTGTGCGTAAAATGCGCGATTGTTTGAACATCAGGCGAAAGAACAACGGCAAGAGGGGCAGCAATAGGAGATTGAGAAGCGCACCAAGCACGACAAGCACCCAGCCTATCGTCGGTGAGTTACGTTGAAAGAAAAGCAAGGCCGCCAGAATAATGCACACCAGCACAATCTCTTGATGCATTTCCGCGACACCAAATAGTAAAACTAGTGGATTCCATGCGTAAAGTAGCGTCGCCCAGAGCCGCATTTCGGGTTTTGTCTTTGTCAGAATAGCCCAGAGCAGTACGACATTGGTAAGATGCGCGAGCAGACCCAGACAACGAAAAATGAGCAGCGTGTTCGCAATACTATTCTTTGCAAAGAATGCAAGCAAGACACTGATATCAGTCCAGACGGGTCCGTAAGGTGTGGTTGTTTTCACAGCAACAAGCGTTTGCAATACGTCTTGTGCTGAGGGAAGGACGCCATAGGGATTGACATGCTGTACCACGACCATACGACCATACAGGCCATAAACCAGTGTATCTTGTGAAAAGACTGTGAGGCCAACGGGCACCAAGAGCATCGTTAGCCCAAAAACACCAGCCACCAGCAGCACAAACCAGAATAAACGCGCATGGTCGATGCGTGAAAGACGCTCTAACATCACACGCCCACCCACGCGAGAGGCGAGCAGAACAACACCACCTGCAAGCAATAAGAGCAAAGCAGACAGCAAAACATTAGCACCCCTGCCAGTCGTTTTATCCTGAATATCGAGCCAGGACACCTGAGACAAGAGTTGTGGTAATACAGGAAAAGCGTTTGTCCAATATAGCGAAGGCAACCAGGGAAACAGGTCCGGCAACGCACGTTGTACCTGCTGCCCTGCACCGTCAGCACGAGTGATAGCGTCCAGTAACGGATAAAGGGCAAGCAAAAGAAGTTCCAGCATTCCTCCCAGTAAGCCTAACTGTAGCAGAGTACGGCGTAGACCTGTTCTCTTATTAGAGAGGGTGTTGGGACGTGGTGTCGTGGGCGAGATAATACGTGTGGTTGGTTGTGTTACTCCCGGCAGGGCTGGTCGAGTGCGCCGTGAACGTGACGAATCCACAGTTCGCTGCTTAGGACGTTGCTGCATGATTTCTCCGTCTTCCAGAAGAGTAGTGCGTAGCTGTTATAGCCGTTATAAAATGCCCCACAGGTATGAACATTGCCATACTACAAAGTTTTCAGACGGATAGAGAAGAGGGTTGGTTACAACATAACTACTCTTGTAGTATGAAGGAAAGAGCGACGCCTGTCAATATATTACCGTTTTTTTGCTAGTGCGAGAGAATGAGAGAGCGGAAGTAGATAAAAAACCTCGGCTCTATTGTCAGATGGAACGAACGATGTTATAATAGTGCGGTGTTTGACTCCCCCAGAATATATGTATTAGAGGGAGTTACACAGCAGTACCGCAACCATGAAGGTGCAACGGTATCTGTTTTACAGCGTCAACGCAGTGTTGATGCTCCACCCGCCTGCTCCGGCAGCGAATTTGTGAGTCAACGACGTGTTGGCTAACACCTGACCGGATGCATACCCAGAGGAAGGAGGTGGCTTCGTGAAACGAGACTACGAGTTAGGTATGATTCTCAATCCCGAAGTCAACGAAGAAGAGACACAGGCTATTCTAGGCCGTGTCGAGCAGATTGTCACCCGATACGATGGTCAAACCGTCAGAGTTCAGCAATGGGGGCGTCGCCGCCTGGCATACCCTATCGAGCGGAACCGCGATGGCTATTATATCTTCATCGATATGATTCTGACACCTGAGACCGTGAGCGAACTCGAACGTACACTCAAGGTTTCCGAGACTGTCCTTCGCCATATGTTCAGGAGACGCGATCCCAAGGCTGTCCAGCAGGAGCGTGAAGAGCGCGAGGCACGAGCCGCACAAGCGGCTGCAAACGCTGAGCTAGCCGCTGCCAATGCAGCCGCGGCAGCTGCAAACGCTGAAGCGCACGCAACAGAGGAAAGCCAGCAGGAATCGACTCCAACAATAGAGGAAGTCCAGCAGGAGCAGGCTCCGACAACGGAGACAGCACCGGAAGTACAAGAAGCTCAAGAGGCCCCAGAAGTTCCTGATGAGGACTATGGTGAGGTTCCACCTGCTCTTGCAGAAGAAACGGTCGAAGCCTAGTTGCTTGAGACCTTAGTGATTACATAACACGTTTGGGTCCGTTCATTCAATCTCCAGGAAATGTATAAAAAGAGCTGGGGCGTATAGCAAACCGAGCCGAAAGGATTTTGACTCATGAACAAGATTACACTTATCGGACATTTGGGGAAAGACCCAGAAATGAGCTACACCCCCAATGGACTCGCTGTTACAAAATTCGCAGTAGCAGTGAATCATTACACAAAATCACAGAGTGGTGAGAGACAAGAAGAGACATGGTGGTATAACATCACAGCATTTGGCAAACAGGCCGAGACCAGCAATACCTATCTAAAAAAAGGTAGCAAGGTCTATGTTGATGGGCGTTTGACACCACGTAAATACACCGATAGAAATGGTGTAGAACGTATCTCTCTGGATGTCGTAATGGGCGAAATGGAAAACCTCACGCCTAGAGATGCACAGGGAGTTGGTTCCTCATCTGGTTTCAGAGGTGGTGCTACCGATGATGCTCTTGGAGATTTGGACGAACACCCCTTCTAGGTTTTGAAAGGGAAAGAAGTCCGTGCAAAGACGTTCTGAAAGTAGTGGTCCACGTCGCGATAGACGCGAAGGTGGACGCGGCGAGCGTTCATCGCGCCGCAAAATTTGTCAGTTCTGCCACGATCATGTGCGCGAAATTGACTACAAGGATGCAAACCGCTTTATCAAGCGTTACATCTCTGATCGTGGGAAGATCGAACCCCGCCGCAAGACGGGCACTTGTGCCAAGCATCAGCGCGCCCTGAGCAGCTCTTTGAAGCAAGCACGCTTCATGGCTCTGCTCCCTTACACCGCAGAACATATTCGCGGCATGTAGTGTGTTAGGTAGCAATATATCTGCCTGACATATTGTGCATATGACGCAAACACCGATACTCGGTGCGGTGCAACTTCCTTTAGAGGAAATACCGAGGCAAGAGAACGATATTTCGTTGTTCTCTTGCCTCTTCTTTATAATAATTGTGAATCATAGGTTTCTTCCCCCGTCAGACAGCTATGCAGTCGCGGGTATCCATATAATGGAGGTTTTCGATGAACAGTCAGACAGCACGGCGGCCTGACAGCAAGCGACCAATACGATCTACCAAACCAAACAAGTATACGAAACAGACGGCGCATGTAGAGGCGCGGCGCGATGGCAAACCTCTTATTTTTGGATGGGGCGGCCACCTCTCACGCAACGAAAAAAATATCCTGCAACGCCGTGTCATCTGGTCTACCATCGTCCTCTTCGCGCTTCTCATTGTAGTAGTACTCATTGGCTTCTGGGTTAACATCAATATCATTACTCCTGCTCAACCAATCACAACCGTCAACGGGCATGATATTCCACAGGCCAACTTCCGTAAACTGCTGGCAGTCAAAGCGCAGGTCGAGTTGAACAAGATACAGGGTAAAGGTGGTCTCTTCTCGCAACGTGATGCTCTCAACAAACAGGTTGCCGCTAAACAAACAGCTATCGACGCCACAACCAAACAGATTGATACGGTGAACGCTCAAATCAAAGCACTTCCCACGGGCAACAGTACACAGCGTTCCACTTTACAAACACAGCTTGCAAGCCTTAAAACGCAGCTTGCTACAACACAGTCACAGCAAGCTACGCTCTCTTCCCAATATCAAGACATGCTCAAAAATACCATTCCGTTTGAGCAGCAACTTTACACGCAGCCGCAGCAAGCAAATGATAGCGCGACATGGTTGCAGGATGATGAAATCATTCGCGAATGGCTGGCAACGCAGAATAGCAGCATTAACACACAGATCAATCCCAGTTCTACCGCGATTGACAACGCAGTCAAGGACTTTGCCGCGAATTTTCCACAGGGCAGCAATTACAACAAGTTCTTGAGTACCGATAACGTAAGTGATGCCGATGTACATGCCGCGTTTGAGCTTATAGTACGCCGCAATAACATGCAGACATACACCACATCGCTCGTCACCTCACCGACCTATCAGGTTCTGGCGCGTGGTATTACAGCAAGCACGCAAAGTGACGCAAACAATCTGCTCAAGCAGCTTAAAGGTGGTGCTGATTTTGGTAAACTGGCGAAAAGCAAGTCGGTCGATACCGTCACAAACACGAAGGGTGGCGATTTCGGCTGGTTAGCACGCGGACAGTATATCCAAACGTATGCGACGAACTCTAGCGGCACCGTAGAAAACTGGATTTTCAATCCCAGCCGCAAGCTCAACGAATTAAGCCCAGTAATTTCCGAGAATGGTTCTTACCACATTATTCAAATTCTGGGTATTGACCCATCGCGTGCAGTGGATAGTGTCACGCTCAAGAGCCTCAAGGATAATGCACTGAACAACTGGCTCTGGTCGAAGAAAGCTAACGCTACGATTACGCCAATTGATCAAAACAAAATTACTGATCCAGCGAACATCCCATCCAGCTTACCCGCTTCTGCACCAGGACAAACCGTTCCTGGTGGTAGTTCCCCCGGTGGCGTTCCTAGCGGTGGTGTTCCTAGTACGGGTAATATCACAGGGGGTGTCACCACGGCGTAGGGGTCTAATTTATTACACCTTGTAGGCGGCGCACCATGTAAAGAGGGTTGAACCATGTCTACATACCCTCCGAAATGGTACATCGCTCACAGGGTGTAATAAATTAGACCTGTACTATAACATTTATTGCGTACCATTCCATTCATTGCCCTGATCAGATACAAGGAACAACATATACCCTATGACCACTATCGCACCCGATATCACTACACTTATTCAACGCACACAGATACATGAACCAATTCAGCAGGTGTTAGAGACCGCATCACTGTATCTTCATATTCCTTTTTGCCATACACGCTGTCACTATTGCGATTTTAATACATATGCTGGCATGTTACCGCTCAGGGAACCATATGTTAAAGCACTTGTGAAAGAGATTGCGCTTGCAGGCACGATGGCGCAACATGATGATGGTACGAAGCGGCGTTCACGCACTATCTTCTTTGGTGGAGGTACGCCAAGTCTGCTAACCGTTACACAGATTACGCGATTACTCGACGCCTGTTTTGCATCATTCGCCATTGACGACGACGCAGAAATCACGATGGAAGCCAATCCGGGCACACTGGACCAGGAACAGCTACGTGGTATACGAGCGGCTGGCATCAACCGCTTGAGTATGGGAGCGCAAAGTTTCGACGCCGAACTGCTGCAAACGCTGGGACGTATTCACACGCCTGAAGAGATTACACAGGCTGTAGAGTTTGCACGGACCGCAGGTTTCACCTCGATCAATATAGATTTTATGTTTGGTCTGCCGGGTCAAACGCTGCAACACTGGCGCGAAACGCTGGATAGTGCGCTCACTCTACGCCCCGAACACCTCTCGCTCTACTCCCTTATCATCGAAGAGGGCACCCCCTTTCGTAGCTGGGTAGACGAAGGACGTATCACGCCGGGGGATGAGGACCTATGCGCCGATATGTATGAGTATGCCGACGAGCGACTGTGTAGCGCAGGCTATGAGAATTATGAGATATCGAATTGGGCACTGCCCGGACATCATAGTCGGCACAACCTGACCTACTGGCAAAATCTTCCCTATATCGGCATGGGTGCGGGTGCTTATTCGACATTCGGCGGTAGACGCTTCTCCAATATTCGTGAGCCATTGGAGTACATCAAAGCAGTCAACGCAAAACATTTACCAGAGGCCGATAGCGAACTCATTGAGCGTGAATTGGAGATGTCGGAGACCGCATTCCTTGCACTACGCACCGCGATGGGGTTGCATCTTCCTACCTTTGCACAGCGTTTCTCACAACCATTCGCGCAGTTTGTTGGAGACCGCCTACAACCCGTTGAAGAGGCGGGCTTATTGGAACATGAGGATGACTGGCTACGTCTAAGCAAACGAGGCCGCTTGCTTGGCAATGAAGTCTTTCTTCGATTGTTACCCGACTAGATATACAAAGGATTCATCGTGGCATCGTCCTCAAACCAATGGCAAACCTATCCTTTACGCTCGAAAGCAGAGCGTCAAGCTGATGCACAGCAAGGCATCGACTCGTTGTACGCACAACTTTTGACAAATCGCGGCATTCCACAGCGCGACGAGATCAGTCGTTTTGTGCATGCCTCATATAGCGATAGCCTTAGCCCCTTCTGGCTTGAAGATATGTCTGTCGCGGTTCAACGCATCCAACAAGCACTTGCACAGAAAGAACATATCACTGTGTATGGTGATTATGATGCTGATGGCGTTACGTCCTCCGCGCTGTTATTTCGTGCCTTGCGTAACTTGAAATCAGCAGAGACAACGCTCGATTTCCATATTCCACATCGCCAACGCGACGGTTGCGGCCTGAATATTGCAGCACTTACTATGCTCAAGCAGCGTGGCACACAACTTATCATTACCACCGACTGCGCCAGTTCTGACGTTGAACAGGTCCGTTATGCCAACGAATTGGGTATTGATGTCATCATCACCGATCATCACAGTCCGCCCCCTGAACTGCCCGCTGCCTATGCATTGATCAATCCCTGGCGTATTGACGCGACAGATGAGGATGCACTCGCGTTTCGTCTCCTCTGTGGTGCGGGCATGGCCTTCAAATTGGTACAGGCTTTGTATCGCACATATAAGCGTTCGCAGGAAGCAGAGAGGGAACTGCTCGACCTTGTAGCTATTGGCACCATTGCGGATATCGTGCCGCTTATTGGTGAGAACCATATGCTGGCCCATCTCGGCCTGCAACAATTGAATGCGACACGCAAACCAGGGTTACAGGCACTTATTCGCAGTGCAAATTTGCAACAAGGACGCATTCGTGAACGTGACATCGCCTACGGACTGGCTCCTCGCATCAATGCAGCAGGGCGTATGCAAGATGCAAGTATCGCTTTCAACCTGTTGACCACCGAGAGCGAGACAGAAGCTGCCGCATATGTTGCCCAGTTAGAAGAACTCAATATCGCACGTCAGCAGCAGACAGAAGAGTTAATGCGGAAGGTACGCGAAGAGGCGCAACATCATCCAGATGATACCATCATTCTGGTGAGTGGTGAAGACTGGCATGAAGGTATCCTGGGTCTTGTCGCGGGCAAACTTGTCGAGGAGATTCACAAGCCGGTCTTTGTGCTAAGTAATGATGCCAAGACGCATCTCAGTCGTGGTTCAGCGCGTAGCCAGAAAGGTTTCAATATCATAGAGGCTATTCGTAGCTTCGCTGACAAACTGGAACGCTACGGTGGTCATGCACAGGCGGCGGGCTTTACCATCGAGACAGCACGCATCGACGAACTCCGACAACATCTCCTGGAATGGCAGACGACGGGCAACCAGGCCACGCTAGAGGAAGATATTACAGCAACTATCGAGCCTGTATCCTCCGAAGCTCTTGGGGAAGTAGTACAACCCGTAGAAACACTTGTCGAGCAAGCTTCATCGACACACATGATAGACCTGGTTCTGTATAAAACGGATTTATTGAATTATGCAGGATATAAGAGGCTACGCAAACTTAGTCCTTTTGGTGCGAGTAATCCCGAACCTGTTTTCAAAATAGAAAATGCCCGTCTCATTGATCGCTGGGCAAGCGGTGTGAATAAACAAAACCTGCGACTAAAACTTGAGGTTACAGACCTAAGCGCGAAAAAAAACGCGTACATTGCAGGCACGTTGGCGCATGGCGCGGAACGCCTTGCAACATTCGAGCGTGGCTCACTTGTTGATATCGTCTTTCGCATTGAATCGTCAGAAGACGAAAGCCGCCGCGATATCTGGCTCAAAATATTGGACGTGCAGAAATCTTTGTGATGTGTTGCTCAATGCGGCTAGCAACCTGATGAGGCAACACGTTGATTTGTTTTTCTACCTGTTTGGTAAGAAGAATACGATATGGCACTAGGATTGCTCTCGCTCGCGACGTTCTCGTCGGTAGACGTCGTAGTCACGCACATCTCCTGCGGCTACCTCGGCATGAGCATTTTCCAATTCTGCGGCGAGTTCCGGTGAGACCTCTAACCCGTCTCCAGCAAGTTCTTGCGTCACTAACCCGGCAATATAACGTTGCATTGCTTCATTTTGCTGCTGGGCTAACTCAAAGGCATGTCGTAACTCATCCACCATGAATCTATTCTCCTATATTTCTTTACTTTACATCGTAGTATACCACAGAGCAACTTGTACACGATCCCTACATCATCTCACAAGAGCCTGCACAAGATACAACGTTCCCATGCCCACAACAAGCGTTACCAGGACGTTCTTTGTGCGCCACGCAATAATCACGGCGACAATACCAGCGATCAAGCGTGCATTACTATAAGAAAGTGCAAGCGTTCCCTTTGGCAAAAAGAGTGCAGGGAAGACAATCGCGGACAGCACCGCCATTGGTACGAAACGTAACGCGCGTTGTAATAACGCAGGAATATCTATCCTGCTAAAGAAGAGGATGAATGAAAGGCGAATGGCATAGGTAAGCAGTCCTATGATAATGATCGTCAGCCAGAGCGTCATCGATTACTCCGTAAAAAGCTAGTGTTTGTGCGTTGTCGTATATTTTCCACGCACAGACCAACTACGATACCCACGATTGTTGCAACTCCTAACCCTAGCTTGAATGGCAACGCGTACACGACAACCGCTACAATACCAGCCGTCAAAGCTGCCGCCGTACTTGCTCGGTCTTTAAGCGATGGTACAACAAGGGCAATAAATGTCAGCGTCGAGGTAAAGTCGAGCGACCAACTTGCTGGCACCTGTGTACCCAGAAATATGCCAATCGCGGTACTCACCTGCCATGTTGTCCAGAGTGCCAGACCAGTCCCCAAGAAATACCAATGCTTGAACGTTTCATCTTGTACTTCACCTTCACCATAGCGATAGTGAGAAATCGTGACCGCATATGCCTCATCGGTCAGCAGATACGCTAGCAACCACTTCCAGCGTGTGGGCAAGCGTTTGACAAAGGGCGCAAGCGAGGCACTGTACAGCATATGCCGAATATTCACGATGAAAGCTGTAACAATTATGACGATGGGGGGGGTGCCAGCCGCGACAAGTTGCGCGATGATAAATTGCGATGAACCCGCAAAAACCACGCTCGACATCGCTTGCGCTGTAATCGCTGGTATATGGGCACTCAGAGCTAGAACGCCGTATATCATGCCGAAAGGAATGACTCCTGGTAGTATCGGTGCCTCGCCTTTGATGCCTGCTAAAAATTCAGATCGTCTTGTTGTCATACAGCTATATGCACGCTCAACTTCTTTTTACATATGAAACTTCAGCTTATCTACAATTTTATCAATTACTTTTCTTTCCGCCCTGATAGCAATACCTACAAGATTCAGGTTGGCTTGCTCGACACTACGTACAACTTCGCGGTTTGCCGCATCATGAGTGGTCGAAAACATCTCTTCTGTATAGATTGCAGGTTGTACCTTTCGGGAGAGTGCCCGCTCAAGTACCCTGGCTAATGCAGCACTATCTCCTCCGTAGATCAGCATTGGTTGACCAAGGAGACACATGTACACATTCCCCGACGCATCCTCGTATGGCTCTCCAATACTTTCAGGATAGGATGCAGCAACACCGCTTGCTAGGAATGCGGCTACATTTATCTTTTGCCATGAAGCTAGATCAGATCGAATAACCAATGCAACTTTTGTATCGAAGAACATAAGAATACCCCTTGTTTGAAATAATTTTATGGGTACGAGTATTGATGTAATACTCTAGCTTTATACTAGGACGCTTGTTAGCCTTCCCTCCCGAACCATCACTGAGCATTCGTCGCCTTCTCAGCGACCATACGTCCGGCAATGGTTGTGAGCAGTTCTCGCAGGAGTTTCGCCTCTTCTGGAGGAAATTGACTGAGAAAATCTTGGTTCAAGTAGTCCATTTCACGATCAAGCGGTACATGCAGATCGCGCCCACGAGCAGTCAACACAACACGATTCACTCGACGGTCGGTCGCATGTGACTGGCGCTCGATCAAGCCTGCATGTTCCAGACGATCAAGAAGACCAGTCATTGTCGCACTGTCAAGCAGCAAGCGCTCGCCTAGTTCAGCACCGCTCTGATCATTCTGTTCCCAGAGTACCTTGAGCAACGCATACTGTACAGGAGTAACACCGTATGGTGCTAGACGCTGCTTAGCTGACTGGATAACGCGTTGATATGCCTTACCAAGATAAAAGCTTAAACAATCCTCAATATGTTCCATGAGCAACTCCTGTTCAGAGAGAAGCTTTCCTCCCTTGCCAATCTATATGCATGCAAGTATAACATAAGCATAATACTTTGACAACAGTTACTCGTATACAAGTTATTTACATACAAGGATAAGAAGATTTATCCTTTGCCGAAAGGAAGCCATCTTTGTAGTAAGCAATTATCAACTCAATGTATGAAGTTTTAGTAAACCAAAAATTCCTTTGAGGGTTGCTGACCTTAGCCAATGCCAGCAACCCTCAAAGGATACCTTGTCAGCAGTACATTTTATCGATTCTCACGGATAGACGCCACGAATCTCGGTGGCTTCAGCGACACGAGCGACCGCGAGCAGGTATGCTCCCATGCGGAGGTTTGTCTGCTGCTCCTCGGCCTTTTGCTGGACTGCGTGGAACGAGCGCATCATGATCGTTTCAAGTCGGTTGTTGATCTCGTTCTCAGACCAGAAGAAGCGTTGCAGGTCTTGTACCCATTCAAAGTAGCTGACCGTGACGCCGCCTGCGTTCGCCAGGATGTCAGGCACCACCGTTATACCACGATCATTGAGGATACGATCAGCCTCTGGCGTGGTTGGGCCATTCGCAGCCTCGATAATCATACGTGCCTTGATACGAGTCGCATTGCGCTCCGTCAATTGATTTTCCAGCGCGGCAGGCACCAGCAGTTCGCAAGGAAGTTCCAGTAGTTCCGCGTTTGTCACCGCCTCGGTACCGGGGAGACCAGCAAGGTTGCCATGCTCTTTGGAGTAGCGCAATGCCTGATGTACGTCGATACCTGCTGAGTTATAGACACCACCCTTGATATCGCTCAAAGCGACAACCTTGCAACCAAGGTCGCTCAAGAGGCGTGCTGAGATACTGCCAACATTGCCGAAGCCTTGAATAACCACCGCACACTTGTCGGGTCGCATCCCCTTGATCGTCAATGCCTCGCGTGTCACAACCTGTACACCGCGTGCAGTTGCTTCCAGGCGTCCCTCACTGCCACCAATAGCGAGCGGTTTACCTGTGATAACGGCGGGAACCGAATAGCCTTGATGCATGGAAAAGGTATCCATCATCCAGGCCATTACCTGTGGGTTGGTGTTCATATCAGGTGCTGGGATGTCACTGTTGGGTCCAATAAGAATTGAGATTTCGGTGGCATAACGGCGTGACATACGCTCAAGCTCGGCACGTGACATGCTATGGGGATCACAAATCACGCCGCCTTTCGCACCACCGAAGGGAATACCGACAACAGCGCATTTCCACGTCATCCACATAGCAAGGGCACGCACCTCGTCGAGCGAAACCTCTGGACTGAAACGAATGCCCCCTTTTGCGGGACCACGATTGATATTATGCTGTACCCTGTAGCCTGTGAACATCTCGACATCGCCGTTGTCCATGCGTACCGGGAAATTGACAATTAACTCGCGTTTGGGCTTGCGTAAAATAGCTCGCATCGCCTGAGAAAGACCAAGACGGTCGGCGGCCTCATCGAACTGCTCTACCGCCACTGCATACGGACTCATCACCTCAATAGCCATAACTCAAAAAACCTCCTTGACGTGGGCCGCTCTTCAGCCCCTAATGCAACAATGCACCGGAAGCACCATTGCTTCTCGTAAGAACCCTCCCTGATAGATAACACATCGCCACTCTTACCTGCATGTAGCATACCACGGAAAAGCCCGCCAATTGAGGCGGGCTTCGCTCCTATACATGCCTATAGTATAGCATATCTTTAGTTGTCCAAGTTTGTATACAAACCTGGGCATATTTAACAACCGTCGTGAATTTGCTGGAACACATCGGTAAAGTACGGATCAAAGGGTGAGACGGTCTGATTCAGCGGTGTGATGACCATTACATCCCTCCCTGGCACTGTCTGGAAACGTTGTACACGGTAGGTAATGCGCTTTGCATCCATTTTTTGTAAGATGAGTGGATAGGAGTCATTATGGTTGGCGAAAAAAAGGAGGCTGTAACGGTCGCTATGTAGGACCGTATCGCTCATACTCTGTACGCGGTTCTTCTCTTGCGTCACCAGAATTTTTCCATTGGTCTTGAACGTCAAAGGATCACCGAGCCAGCTTGTCGCTAGCGCATAGTGAATATGCTGCTGCAACATATAGTTGATAATGGGCGTGGCATCAGCCGGAGCCGCCGTGCAGCCCGATGTCTGAAACGTATTGTGCGAGTTTGACTTCACATAGGTATAGCTTTGTGTGCCGAAATATACTAACAAGATGGCAACTAGCAAGGGCACCCGCAAGCCTCCTTGCATCTTGCCTGAGCGAAAGCTAGAACGAAGTTCGTTGGCAAGATGCATAAGGAGTAGGATGCCCCTCCCATACGCGAAGCGTCTCCTCACCATGTTTTGTTGTATGGGAGGGGCATCCCCTTGCGAGTGCCCTTGTGCCCATTCGACACTTATGGAAACATTCTCTGCCTGTATGTCCGACTCCTCAGGCGGAGACCAGAGCAGCGTCACAACGGCGGCAAGCATAAACGGTAGCCCGATGACCAGTGGCACAACGTAGCGGCCAGTGATATCCCATGGTCCACAACCTGCATAGATACTGGCAACGGCAATTGAGGAAACGCAGTACACGACCGATGTACAGGCAAGAAAGAGCAGGGGTAAAAGTGTGAGTTTCCGCATTTGTACGAGCAATGGACGACGCCAGAAGAGCGAGAGCGTAATGCCACCAATGACAATCGCTATACATGCCCCATTGATAACAAAGCCAGCCGTCAATATCTGGGGATGATTTTGCGTCACATATGGCTCAGTCGGCAACGCTCCTCCGATGACACGCGGTGCAATGCAACGAGAGTAGAGTACCTGCACCTTATCAATCGTCGCGATACGTTGCGCGTTGAATTTACCGCCGCCATTCTGGAAAATGTACGCCACGTTTTTCCACTGGTTATGATAGCCCCAGTAAAGCGCGGGGGCCGCGCCAACAATGGCTCCAGGAAGTGCGACCAAGGCAAGCAGTGTCTCTCGTATAAAAGTCAGACGTGCAGAGGGTTCACTGATCCGATATGGTTTGACCAGTCCTGAAAGAACAAACCAGCCCAGCCAGAGTGCTATCGCAGCGACAGCATACGCGATAAGGGGATCGGTCCACAAACCGAGGCCGAGCAGGAAGCCAATACCAAGCCAGCGTAACGCAAGTTCGAGCGGTGATGCACTCATGCGCCAGCGTTGTGTTAAGCGGAACGCGCTATAGAGCAACCAGAGCATGATGACCATAGCCTCCACATAACCGCCGAGAGAACGTAGCTCTAGCACTGCATCGTAGAGAGGTGGTAGCGCGGCAAAAAGCGCGGCGACAAACATAAAACAGCGTTTGGCTCGTAAAGATAAACCAGCCTCATCCGCTAACGCCGACGCAAATACCCACGTAAGGACAATCAGTCCAAGCGAGACAAGCGATGTTGCGAGGCGTAACGCAAAAACAGAGGGGCCAGTGATAGCAAACATAAGCGCGAGAATATAAGCTTCCAGGCTCCCCATATACGCCTGCCCATAATAGTACACAGGTAGTTCACCGCGCAGAATATGCTCGGCCTGAATACCCGTCTCCGCTTCATCGGCGGCGATAGCTCCATGAGTATGAATAATTAAATATATGCGAACTAAAATACCAGTAAGCAAACAAATCCATAGGGGCAAAAGAAATAGTGCTTGCGAACGCCAGCCGTAACGCGCCTTCTTCGTCTCTGGTGACGCCTGAGATACATGTGCAGGCCCCTTAGCAGCAATAGAATACATAGAGATAGAGAGCCTTTCGCTGGTCAACTGTACAGTGTAGGCAAGTGTAGCAAATAATGAGGATGATAGCAATATATGTGTACTTATTGGTTTATAAGAAAATATCCGTAAACGTAAGTATAATTATGCTAAGTCTATTTCAATAGTTTTAGAAAATCTTTCACTACTCTATCAGGGTCTTTGTAACACTCCGTAGCATCAAAATGCTCGACAACCTGGATACCATGAGAACGAAAGAGCCTATCTCGTTTATGATCTTCCACAGTACGTGTGATAGGATGAAATGGCTCACCATCTACCTCTAATACACCCCATTTCCCGTTGAGGCAGACCAGAAAATCAGCCTCTCTGTTTTTACGTCCCTCCAATGTAGAAAGACGCGCCATACAATTTGGTAAGAACAGTACACCCACTCTATCTAAAGCTTCCGCTATCCGTATCTCGGATACAGAACGAAAACGAAGGTTGTTCCACGTCTTTGATGCGTCTAAACCTTGATTGTGTACTCCCTTACCACGAGCAATTTCGAGCAACTCGGCTTTCCAAGAAGGATCAACATCAACAAGCCTTGCACTAGCGATAATACTGCTAACAGAAAAATCAATAGGGAGAACAGCATCTATAGCCTTTTTTATAGCTTGCGTCACTACATGTTTTTTGTCGTTTATAACCTCGTATGCTATTCGAGTGCCTACTAAGTGAACCTCGACACTAAAAAGCTGTCTACCCTCTATGTACCAACCATCTATTATATTTGCCTGTAAAGTACAAGATAACAGAAGGTTAGCAGCATCTTCTTCATGCCCATCGAGCAGAAACTGTACAGCACTTGCATGAAGCTTTTCATCAGAAGGCATTTCTGCAGTAGCCATGTTCTAGTAACCTCTCCCACTATCTATGTCAACCAAAGTCTCAAGTGCATTTGTTAGCTAAGCATAACACTTTTTCAAAGTTATCTACAAACCTCTGTATAACTCAGTTCAAATTTCCTATAATTACACCCGGAAAAAGAATATATATGCAGAGCCAAGTTGACATAAGTTGCATTAACTTGTATAATGATTTAGAACAAAATTTCTAAAAGGAGCAGACGATGATCGATCAAAGTAATGGGCAAAATCAAGTAGCTCAGAATCCTCACACATTCAATCCTAACGATCACCTTATAAAGCTGAAAAGTAGAGATGGTCTTAAAGAGTATCTACCCGTGCAGTGGCGACTCGCCTGGTTTCGCGAGCAATGTCCACATGGGACGATTGAAACTGAAATGCTACACCTTGACGTTGATCGCGAGGTTAAAGAGGAAGGTGACAGATACGCAAAACACGGCAAAGGCTTTGCCATCTTTCGTGCAACGGTAAAAGACGGCAAGGGCGGCATCGCAACAGGTACAAAATCGGAAAATGCTGCAAGCTTTCCAGACTACATCGAGAAAGCTGAGACAGGAGCAATAGGTCGCGCACTTGCTGCTCTTGGCTTTGGAACGCAATTTGCCCCTGAACTGGCAGAGGAACACCGTATTGTTGATGCGCCCGTACCTCGAAACAATTCCAATGGCAACGCATCCTTCACGCCGATACGTCCAACTGCTATCAACAACAACACGAATGGCAGCGGCTCTTCATCTACGGCTACTCCATCCTCAGTAACTGGCGAGACGCCCACTGATGCGACGATGATAGTGACGGAGCAACAGGTTTCGAGCATTCGCAAGTTGACCGAGTATCTGGGCAAGACGGAGCCGGAGGGACTGGAGTCGATGAGCAATCTTGAGGCGAAGAAGGTAATTCAGCAACTTACCGCCGAGTATCGGCAGAGTAAGAAGGCTTCTTGAGAAAGAACGGGTAGTGTATGACCGCAGTCGAGTTGGAGTATGCCGAAAAACGTATGCGCCAGAAATGGCACGATCTCGTAATGGAGGAGCAGCGTGGAGCATCTATGCAGGTGCTTGAGCGCATGTTTAACGCTTATATGCTCGCTGTGGAAGAATACAACCGCTGCCTCGAACATATTCAACCACAGCATCATACCGCAAAAAAAGCTTCATAACAGAGAGAAAAGATGCCCCTGTACCATGTCGGTACAGGGGCATCTTTTCTCTCTATTATTTCAACCCTTTGACAAAATCTACAATAGCAGAGGTAACCGCTCCTATCGCATCGAACAAAATCATATGTCCGGCATTGGGAACAATCACCAGTTGCGACTCTGGAATCTCACGGTGCAGACGCTCACCATAGCGCACAGGTATCTGCTGATCCTGTTCGCCCCACACAATTAAGGTGGGCTTGCCCATAACCTTGAGATTGGACGAGACCGAATTGACATACCATGGCACAAGCAGGCGTATGTGCTGCAATAGAACCTCTTTGCCTAGCTCACTATTCCACGGATCAACATACGAGTTCAACACGTTATCGAAGCGTTTGGTATCCACTACCGCTGTGGGAAGAGTAGCTCGTAGGTCATGAATCAAGTCCTCGATCTCAGTATTTTTGGGGGCGTCGAAATCCTGCCGCTTCTTCATATCTGGCAAAGGCCAGTTCTCGGCGAAGGCGTCAAGGTAGCAGATACTATCAACCAGAACAAGGGGTGCAACCTGCTCATGGAACAGGCGCGTAGCCAGGATTTGTGCAACGCCACCACCTACGCCATGTCCAATAAGTATGATGTTGGTCAGGTTCAGGCTTCTCAATAGGAAGTTCAGTACGTCTGCATGGCCCCATGGCGATGTATCGGCGGGCCAGGGGTGCGCTGACTGCCCGTAACCGAGCATGTCGATGGCATAGACAGCACGCCCTAGACCAGCAAGCTGTGGTAGAGCATCGCTCCATGACGCCGCACTTCCCATGATATCATGTAGCAGTACAATGGCTCCATCGGTACCATATTCCGCACCTTGCACGATATAACTTATGTCATAATGAACGGCATGTGTTACGCGCCGCTCCGGTGCCTGTTGCGAGCGCGTGACATCTGATGTATTAGTTACCATGAATAAATCCTCTTAATTATTTATGCTTTCGCATATAAGCTTGGCACGTTGTAGAAGGCACTGAAACCTGCGTACCGCGCGGTCTCATCACCTAGCTCATTTTCTATAACGAGCAAGCGATTGTATTTTGCTACACGCTCGCTACGAGCTGGTGCCCCTGTCTTGATCTGGCCTGCATTGGTGGCAACAACGAGATCAGCAATCGTGGTATCCTCGGTCTCGCCCGAACGATGCGAGACGACGGCACTGAAGGCGGCACGTTTCGCCATCTCGATAGCCTCCATTGTCTCGGTCAATGTCCCAATCTGATTGAGCTTGATGAGAATGGAGTTCGCGGAATGTTCCAGAATGCCACGTTTGAGACGTTGCGTATTGGTAACAAAAAGATCGTCGCCTACCAGTTGAATGCGATTGCCGAGACGTTGACGTAGCTGCGACCAGCCCTCCCAATCGTCTTCGGCCAGACCATCTTCAATGGTGATAATCGGATATTCGCCGATCCACTGCTCATACAGGTCGATCATCTCGCTCGATGTCAGTGTGCGTCCCTCACGTGCCAGGACGTATTTCCCATTCTGATAAAACTCAGTTGCCGCTGGGTCCATACCCAGGAAAATATCAACGCCGGGTTTGTAGCCTACGGTCTCGATAGCGGCAACGATCACCTCCAACGCCTCGCGGTTAGAACTCAGTGAGGGTGCGAAGCCACCTTCATCACCGACATTGGTGTTTTGTTTGCGATCATGGAGTACCTTCTTGAGTCCTTGATAAACCTCGGCACCCATACGTAACGCGTCACGAAACGTCTCGGCCCCAACTGGTAGCACCATGTACTCCTGCATATCGGTTGAGTTATCAGCGTGTTTGCCACCATTCAAAATATTCATCATGGGTACAGGCAATGTACGGGCGGCAACACCACCTAGATAGCGGTAAAGCGGCTCGCCTTGCGCGTTCGCTGCGGCCTTTGCAACTGCCAGCGACACACCAAGAATCGCGTTCGCCCCAAATTTGGCCTTATTTGGCGTACCATCCTGTGAAATCATAACCTCATCAATCGTCGATTGATCGAGTGCATCAAGTCCAATGATAGCATCGCTGATAGTCTCATTCACGTTGTTGACGGCATTGAGAACACCTTTGCCACCATAACGTTTCTTATCACCATCGCGCAATTCGACCGCCTCATGCGCTCCCGTTGACGCCCCAGAAGGAACCGAGGCAACACCAGTCGCCCCCCCAATCAGGAGAACCTCGACCTGCACGGTTGGATTACCGCGCGAATCAAGAATTTCGTGCGCTATAACAGCTTCAATAGTGGTCAGATCACTTGTATTATTCGGCATCTTTATCCTCCACGAAATATTTTTGCGTAGCCTGTAGAGTATGTTGAGAAGCTATTGTACATTGTACCATAGGGCTGTGAGCAATAAGACTGATGCCCCTCGCACAACCCGATTCGAGTTGTGCGAGGGGCATCAGTCTTATTATTCTTCCTCCTCCTGCACCTTCTCCACTACCTGCTTCAGCAATTCATATGGTTGTGCCCCCGATACGAGATACTTGTCCGCGAAGATGAGCGCGGGTACCCCGTTCAATCCGTATTCGTGAGCAAGTTGTACGTCTGCTGATACCTGGACATCGAATCGTGAGTCTTGCAGTGCTATCTCGAACGGCTCGGTGTTCAACCCTACCTTACTCGCAATCTCTTTTAACACGTTGATATCGCTGATATCTCGTGCCTCCTGCCAGTAGGCATCCATCACGGCTTTATGGAAGACCTCACCTTTTCCCTGACTTTCAACATATTTATCCGCGATGAGGGCAAGGCGGCTATCAATGCCGAACGGACCAGAATGTACTGCAAGGTCGTACTGCTCACGTGCCATCTGCTCGAAGCGTGGGCGGCTCGCCTCAATTTGTGCTAAATGTTGTGGAGTTATAGGTGGAGAACCCGCTGGTCGTAATTCAAATGAACGCCAGTGGATAGTGACATCATAGTTCTGTTGAAGCTTCTCCAAACTGGAGGCTACGAGGAAGCAGAAGGGTCAAACAAAGTCCGACCACACATCAATACATATAGACATAAACAATTTTCCTTTCATACATTTCAACAAAGTCTGATAGGTCATTTGCACCATGCACTCTACCAGGCTTCCATACCATAATAGTACAACAGAAAAACGTAAACTTCATAGAGATTAAGGAGCTTCTCATGACGAACCGTCTAAACCAATTTGGGATCGAACATTGGATTGCGCTACTACTCGTAGGTATGCTATTCGTTCTTTTGTTGCTTACATTTATGGGTCTTGTCGCCTCTTATCTTATACCAGACCCGGATGCCCTACAACCTCACCTGAATATTGTCTTGCCAGCTTTATTAAGCTGTTTCATTTTTAGCCTCTACATGCTCAGGAACGCATGGAGCGAAATCAGCGGTCTGCTTCCCATAGCAGGTATTGCAGGGCTAGTAGTAGGTATTTTTCTCGGTAGCATTTTCAACCTTCCCTATTACCTGTACCTATTCCTATACTTTGGTGTATTTGGCCCCTTTATGGCCTTGACCTCAACTGGACCTACTGATGTTGCGAGTGCGTACAAGTTTCTTAATATTGCGCTTTCAACCCTTGCTGTAATCCTCTCTTTTTCGCTCTATACATTGGTTGCATTCTTCGTCACACGTAGAACCGGAAGTACGCGACAAGGAATCTGGGGAGCCTTTCTTGCGGCATTCATTACAGTCCTGGTAGCCACCTTCACATTCGTCGCTCTTGCTGTTATATCATCATTTCCCACGTTTTTCTCACAAGGGGTACTCACCAATTTAGCTTCATACCAATTTCTACCACTTCTAACTATGCCTCTAAGCGTTGCACAGGCTATACATGCCGCTCTTGGCGGTCTTATTGGCTCTGCTATTGCACTTAGACACTTACGAAGGAGGAGAGTGAACGAATAATGAGAGGGTGCAATAGCAAGAAGTAAACGTGGTTCCATGTAGGTAAGGACAGCATACCAAGCTACAACACTCCATTCAGTTTGCATGTATCGCACATACGTTCTATAATTATGTATATCTGAGATGCTTGTAATACGTGTACATAGGAGATAGCTGTGGTGATCTGACGAATTATCTGATGAGTATACTGAAAGGAATACATAATGACACAATCGCATACAACAGGACACGAAACACAAAGCGAAAATCTGCGTGACTCACCTATGATGGCTCATTTGTTGGATGCACTTCAAGAGGGCACCGACATCGGGCATTATGGACGCTTGACCTTTGTGATGATCGCACGGCACTTTCTGCCGGACGATGAGATTGTCGAATTGCTCAGCCATCAGCCCGACCATAACGCAACCGAGGCACATGCCCTTTTGCAGCAGGTCAAGGCTCGTGACTACAATCCGCCTAAGCGTGAGCGCATCATTGAATGGCAGTCGCAGCAGGACTTTCCCATCTGTCCCACGCCTGACGATCCTGGCACGTGCAACGTGTATCAGGAACTGCGCTTCCCCGATGGCATCTACGGTAACATTAACCACTTTTATGAAGAGAAGGCCGAAGCAGAAGAAAAGTAATAAAAATTCTGTGCATGGTGCGAGCGACTAGTCGCCCGCACCATGCACAGAATTTTTATTACTACTATCTTTCTTGTTCAGTTGGACGAATCAGGATTTCGTTGACATCCACGCGTTGTGGCTGTGTCACGGCATAGACGATGGCAGCCGCGATATCTTCGCTTTCGAGTGGAGTAATTGACTTTGTAAAATCCTCACTACCCTTTTTAGCGGCTGGATCGGTGATGTGTTGTGTTAGCTCCGTCGCCACCGCACCCGGCTCAATAATTGTCACACGTATCTTATACTTGAGTACCTCTTGTCGTAGTGACTCAGAAAAAGCGACAACGCCCCATTTGGAGGCATTGTAGACGCCACTGCCAGCACGAGCTGTGCGACCAGCTACCGAGGAGATATTGACGATATGACCACCACCTTGTTGCTTCATAATCGGAATTGCGGCATGAGTGGCATACATCAGACCAAGCACGTTCGTATTGATCATACGTCGCCAGTCCTCGGTATTCGCGCCCTCGATCATACCGAGCAGCATCACACCTGCGTTATTGACAAGAATATCCACGCGTCCGAGTTCGCGTTGCGCCTTCTGGACGATCTCATTGGCCTGTTTCTCTTCCACCACGTCCGCGACAATTGGATATGCCTTGCCGCCGTTATCTGTGATACGCTTCACAAGGTCTTGTAAGCGTTCCTCGCGTCTTGCGGCGATGGCGACTGCGGCACCTTCCGCCGCCAAAGCTAATGCTGTCGCCTCACCGATACCGGATGAAGCACCCGTAATCAATGCAACTTTCCCTGTAAGTTTCTGTACCATGATGTATCTAATCCTTTTTGTGTATTTGTGCTATGAGTGGGAACAAGTCTTTACTACTTACTACACGTAAAGGAGGGGTGAAAGCGTGTACAATTGTGTTCCTTCCTCGCATCCCTGACTATAGACTTTCCTTAGATAATAAGCCTAATATCTTCCCGAAGAAATTCCTTCACACCAGTAGGGCCTGTCAATTGAAACCACAAGGGTCCATGATCGTGTTCACAGTTCTCCTTCGATATAAATAGTTTTAAATCCTACTACACGGATGTATGTTTACATTGAATTACAAAAAGACAATAATCAAATCCCTACAACGATTTTATGTATACCATCTCCTCCATCAACTTCTGCATAACTCCTTCGGGATCGGCACACAAACCGCTATGCGCGGGCGAGGTCTGGATTATCGTGCTACGAGGGGAGACGAGCCAGTGGAAGCGTTCGGATTGTGAGAGTTGCCCGATGGGACCTGCCTCTTTGCCACCAGTGCTGACAAGAACAAGCATGTCGAGATAATGCTGCACCTCGGTAATATCGAGGTAGGGCGCGAACACGGTCAAGCGGTTGATATCGAGGGCGATACGAGTGCTGAGAAAGCGACGGCTACGGCAGAAGAGGATAACGCCGACGTTGAGAAATTCGCCACGCTCGACACGCGGCACTACACGCACGATGGCGTATTCATACGAGGCTGGCGCGTGCATGCAAAGCCTCCTCTACAAAAACGTGTGATGCTGTCAAACGGTCAAGCAGGTAGGCGAGATAGGCCGCTCGCCGCTCCTCTTGTGTGGCAAAAAGCGAGTCTTCACCGAGCCATTCACTCGGAATGGTCGAAATAATACTTTCAAGGATGGCAGGAGTTAAGCTGGCCTTCAAGAGAGCATCGGCCTCGGTAAGTTGGGTCGCGACAGGCAACAGGACATGATCCCTGATTTGAGTAAAGGGCGCGCGGCTACGCTCAAGATAGTTCGCTCCTGTGTGATGAAAGTACAGCGATGCCCCATGATCTATGAGGTACAGACGTTTATGCCAGAAGAGCATATTGGTATTGCGCGGTGTGCGATCAACATTAGAAACATAGGCATCGAACCATACAATCGACGACGCCAGCAAGGGGTCGATGGTGCGAGCATCCAGCGCATCGAATGTAAGCGACCCCGGCAGATAATCAAGGGCAAGGTTCAAGCCCACACTGGCTTTGATCAGTGCTTGTATCTCAAAATCAGGCTCGGACCTTCCCAGAGCGGCATCTAGCTCCATAAATACAATTTCAGGTACCAGCAGGCCAATAGCACGCGCAATCTCACCTGCTACAAGTTCCGCGATGAGCGACTTAGGCCCTTGTCCCGCACCACGAAATTTGAGTACATACAGACCATCATCCTCTGCCTCGACAATAGCTGGTAATGAGCCGCCTTCACGCAATGGCGTCACATAGCGTATAGCTGTAAGTGTTCTTAACATGCCATGTATTTTATCATATTGGATAGACAATCACCCTCCTAACGGGCTATAATGAGAGCGAAAGGTACTGTTCAAAGACGAGCAGGAGGGTATATATGCGTATTCGTATTATTGGCGCACCAATGGATTTAGGTGCGGACAGACGCGGCGTTGATATGGGTGCAAGTGCCATTCGCTACGCTGGTTTGAGCGATCAGCTACAACTTCTCGGACATACAGTCCATGATATAGGCAACCTCGTCATCCCCCAACCAGAGAGCCAACCAGAGGGCACTCCTCATCTCAAATATCTCGAACCGATTGTGCATGCATCTGAAGAACTGGCAACGCTTGTCAGTACGGCACTACAGGAGCATGAATTTCCATTATTGCTTGGTGGCGATCACAGTATCTCCCTCGGCTCCATTGCAGGGGTCGCGAAAGTCTATAAAAATGTTGGTGTGATCTGGATCGATGCCCATGCAGACTTTAACACGGGCGACACAACTCCTTCCGGCAATATTCATGGTATGATTCTGGCGGCTCTCGCAGGTATTGGTGACACTCATCTCACTCATGCAGGCGGCTGGGCACCAAAAATTCATAAAGACACTATCGCGATTGTCGGGGCACGGGATCTCGATGCGAACGAGCAAGCATTGTTGCGTACACACAATATTCACGTTTTTACCATGTCCGATATCGACCAGCGCGGCATGCCCGATGTTATGAAACAAGCCATAGCTGTCGCGGGACAGAACGACAACCCCATTCACTTGAGCCTTGATATGGATTCGCTCGATCCACACGAAGCTCCTGGCGTCGGGACGCCTGTACGTGGCGGTCTCAGTTATCGCGAAGCACACCTGGCAATGGAGCTTATCGCAGCCTCACAGCGTCTCGTCGCTATGGATGTTGTCGAGGTCAATGCTATTCTTGACCGCGAAAATGCTACCGCGAAACTTGCGGTTGAACTCATTCTATCCGCACTTGGCAAAAAAATCCTGTAAGCTGGCTTCTGTAGGTAAGATGGGTACAGCCAAACAGTCTATTACATCTGCTTTGGCTGTACTCATAGCTCTTCTCTCTATCATATACTATACGGTATATAATAAAACACTCAAAAAGGAGGCAAGAGATAAGTAGCGAAGACGCCACTTATCCCTACATATTATGAACGCAAAAGAACTGTTTATGAATGGCGAGTTTGTACCAGCCGAGCGTGGCGTCATCTCTGTACGTACACACGGTTTCGCCTATGGTACTGGCTGCTTTGAAGGTATTCGTGGCTATTGGAATGCACAGGACGAACAGGTCTACCTGTTTCGCCTGAAAGAACACTACGAGCGATTGCTGCGTTCCTGTAAAATCCTGCAAATGTCGCTGCCCTACACAGTGAAGCAGTTAATCGAAATCAGCGTAGAACTGGTCAAGCGCAACGATCAACATGAAGATGTTTACCTGCGCCCCGTTGTCTATAAAAGCGGCGAGACGCTCGGTGTACGCCTCCATGATATCCCTGATCACTTTCTTCTCACCTCAGAGCCACAGGGGATGTATGTTCCTCTGGCAGGTATGCGCTGTGGTGTCTCGTCCTGGCGTCGTCTTGATGATAATGCGTTACCTGCACGTGCAAAAGTGACTGGTGGCTATGTCAATGCAGCACTGGCGAAAAGTGAAGCGATACAAAATGGCTATGATGAGGCGATCATGTTAACGCACGAAGGCAACGTCTCTGAGGGTAGTGCTGAAAATATCTTCCTGGTCTTCAATAACGAGTTAGTTACTCCTGGTGCGACCGATAATATTCTTCTAGGTATCACCCGTGACACTGTTATGAAGTTGGCACAGCGCGAGTTTGGTTATATCACGCATGAACACACCATAGACCGTACTGAGTTGTACATCGCGGATGAAATGTTTTTGTGTGGCACAGGAGCGCAAATTGCACCAGTGATAAGCGTCGATCACCGCACTATTGGAAGTGGCAAGGTTGGCCCCGTTGGTAAGGCACTGCAAGAACTATACTTCGATGTCGTGCGTGGCAAGCTACCCAACTATCGTGAGCAGTGGTGTACCCCTGTCTATGCTGGTGTGCCACAGCATAGTGAGGCTATTGACTAATCTACTTAGAAAAGTTCACATAATAGGTTGGTATAGGCTGCCGTAATTTATGGTAGCCTATACTAACCTATTATCTGCAAGACGCTTTTTGGTACTTTGCTCAGTCTCGTGAAACTCCTCTTCGTTAGTGATACGAATAGTATCGAAGCAGGGCAGAGTATACGCACTCTTGAAGTACTAAGGGCACTTCCATGAATAGTTTGACAAAGCGATAAAGGTGTGATATTCTCATCAGCATGGAGAAAGTGTCACATGAACAAGGCTATAGACAAATGCGCAGAATGCTCAATGAGAAACAATGG
>JAABUX010000910.1_pt1 | contig 47340 bp, 45 predicted proteins | sample 5561851 | NCBI WGS metagenome assembly JAABUX01 (sample SAMN10711883, study PRJNA513361) | rock metagenome | isolation source: Antarctica rocks | place: Antarctica: Victoria Land, Richard Nunatak red sandstone | collected 2016-01-03 | reverse complement strand
CGGCGTAGCCGGTCTTGAGGAGCTGAGGGTGAGAACAGGTTGGAGGCCGACACTCCTGTCGCGGAAGTTTTAGGTTCCGCTAGATGAGGAATGGGCGCAAAGGCACCTGCTCAAACAGGCTCTTAGCTCGACTTTGGCCATCGGGCAGCACGGCAGAGTGCGTAGTTGATAGCATTACGCGAGGCTGGGCGAAGTTTCTCTGTGTTGGCTGCACGGCTCGGCGTGACAAAATCCTGTCCGCGCCAGAGTTCCCGGCAGACGGCGGCGAGGATGTCGGAGAAGGTCGGGCGCTGCTTGTGGCATCAAACGCCTGCTGAGACGGCCCGGCGTGCCCAGGGCGTAAGTTGCTCGTGCCCAGGGCGTAAGTTGCTTACCCGCTAACTGCGTCGAAGAAACAAAGGCGCAAACGCTGGAATGGCCGCGGCAAAGCGGGGTGGCAGGCGGGGCATGGCGACGTCTCTTGGCAGGGACACGCCAGAGCCTAACGCGCCGACCTCCTCCGCCACCCAACACCCGCCAGGATCAGCCAGAAACGAGCTAAGCTGACACGAATTATTTTCTGGCATACTAAGAACGTTACGGATAGTGTGTTCGTAACATTCACGCCAGCTTGGTTTGGACAAGGTGTGAGTTCTTGCGTTGTAAGCGGACGTCACCGCCCATGGTCGAACTTTGCAAATAGGTGGTTTGATGTTGAAACCTCTCCTGATCGTTGCTGCGGTTGTTCCGCTCCTGTGCGGTTCGGTGGCCCCGTCGGAGGCCAGGGGTTGTATCAAGGGCGCGATTGCTGGCGGTGTTGCCGGGCATTACGCAGGGCATCCCTATGTCGGCGCGGCTGGTGGTTGCCTGATGGGACGGCGTCTGGCGGCGCAGCAGCGGGCCCGGGCACACGAACAGGCCGCGGCACAGCAAGGCCAGCCCGGAGCGGCCTACACGAGCGGCGCCTCTATGAGGCCAGTCCCGCCGGCGCAGCCCGAAGGGGGGGCACCGGGCTACAGCGGGGGCGCCTATGCCCGCCCGAGCACTCCCGCACAGTCCACAATGCCGGCGCCGGGCTACACCGGCGGAACCTACCAGCGCTGATCGAAGACGCCGTAAGGGCGCGTAGTGAAGGGGAATACCGTGTTCGACGCAATAAAGTTGCTGGGATCGATGCTGGAGGGTCAGGCGGCCCCGGCGACTCCGGGCCGGTTTGATACGGCGGCGCAGTCTGTAGGCTATGCCCCGGCCGGCGTGGCGCAGCCGCCGCAAGGGGGGGGTCGGGACATTCGGCGCAGGCGGGCTGGGTGCCGTGGCGGGTGCCCTGCTGGGTAAGAGCGGCCCCGGAGTGGTCGGCGATGGTCTGTTGGCCATCGTCGGCAACATGGCCGTCCAGGCGTTGCAGGCTCGTATGGCCACGGGCAGCGCTGCAGCGCCTACGCCGATCCCGTCCGGCGCCTACGCGTCCCCGACACCGGACGGGCAGCGCAAGGCGACGTTGATGCTGCGCGCGATGATCCAGTCCGCGAAGGCAGACGGCACGATCGACCCGGTCGAAACCCAACGCATCATGGGCAAGATCGACGAACACGGCCACGATCCCGCCGCCCATGCCTTCGTCGCGGCGGAAATGGCCAAGCCGATCGACATGGCGGGCCTGTGCCGCGACGTGACCAGCCCGCAGGAAGCCGTGGAGGTCTATGCCGCGTCGCTGATGGTCATCGACGTCGATAGCCAGGGGGAGCGCGACTATCTCGCCGATTTGGCCAGCAACCTGGGCGTCACGCCGCAGGCCACGGCGCAGGTGCACCAGGCGCTTGGCGTGCGTTAAGGGAGGTCCGTGATGAGTGGCAGCACTGAGGTCGAGGACCGGTTGTTGAGCGTGCCCGAGCGCGACATGGTCGTGCAGACCCGGCCGCCAGCGATGGACGGAATGGGCAAGGCGGAGCTGCAGGCGTTGGGCAAGCGGCTGCGCGAGGCGCGCGACCGCTCGCGACGCATTGCGAGCCAGCAGCAGCGGGAGATGCGCGGCAAGGTGGACCCGCGCGGGGCCACCCCGGCGCGGGAGAACGCCGGCTCGGAGGCCAAGGCGGCGGTGCTGGTCGAGGCGTTGAAGCGGGTGACGGCGGCGTTGCGGAAGGTCAACCGGCCGAGCGCCGCCCAGGTGTTGCGGGCGGCGCTGGAGGTGAAGAACGCGACCGGGCCGCAGCATCCAGGGCCGGGCCGTCATGCGGCGAAAGGGATGAAGGCCAAGGAGAGCAAGCAACCCACCGTCCGCATGGACCCGCGCGAGATGGGGCGCGTGTCGCAGGCTACGAAGGTGGCGCAGGCGAAGCGGGACCGCTAAGGCGGCCCACACCGCGTTCGTCGATGTCTTGCGGCATAGGGCTTGGACACCGTTTCCGACGAGCCCCGGCCTGCGATGCCAGGAACAACCCTTGAGGCAAGCTCCCGTCCTCGGAACTGTTCTTGTCTGCTTTGTTCTGAACCGGGCCATGCTCGACGACTTCTGAGAACAAGGCGTGCTGGATAGCCGCGTGCGTCTGTTTAGCCGACCCAAGCGATGATCCCGACCGAGGAAGCTGACACGGAGATCACTGCTGCGCCGAGGCTGATCCAAAGCGTGTTGAGCGTCGTCAGCAGCAGGACCAGGCTGACGGCCGCAACCGCAACCGTCACGGGTCTATCAGGGCGTCCCGCGCGAGCGGGATCGCCGCCGCGAGCAGCAAGTCGGTGCTGGCGATGACTACGGCCTGGAGAACCGACCGGACCCGCGGATTGTCGATCCAGCGTCCGGCGGGATGCCCGATGGGGATCACAAGCAACGCGGGCGTGATCATCGCCAGCCCGCCTGCCACGGCGCCGGGCACAACATAGAGGCCAACCGGGCCGGGCGTGCTGCGGGTGATCAACACCGCCTCGTTGAGCTGGGCGTCCGTCAGCACATGGTGCTGCATCACGAGCGCGTCCTGCACGACCGACAGCGACGCCAGCCCGGCAAACGCCGTCACCGTCTCCTTGAGCAACGGCAGGTAGAGCAGGACCAGCTTCATGCACGCACTGGCGGCGGCAGGACCGTGCCGATCAACTGCGGCGATCACTGCGGCGAATAGCAGGACGGTAATGGCGGGCACGCCTGGCGCGACATAAGCCGCGAACGCAACCGCGGCGACCAACGCAAAGAACCGGCTAAAGCCACAAGCGGCTGTTAAGACTGCACCAGCGGTACCTCAAAGGTTATTAAAAGACAGTTATACCGATGTTTAGTAACAATTTGCTGCGTCGCAACAAACATCTTTGAGGATGTCATGCTGTTGCTCTATGACAATCCCTTAGAACCGATCATGCCGGAGGCGGGTGCCTGATGCCCTACGCGCAGTTTGTGACCGACTTCGGCGATCAAGCCGTCCTACTGCCGCTGGCGGCTGCCGTCGCGCTGGTGTTCGCCCTGGCGGGATGGCGGCGCGGCGCGATGGCATGGGGGATGGCGGTTGCGGGGACATTGACCCTGATGCTGGTTCTCAAGCTGGGTTTCCTGGCCTGCGGCCACGCCCTGCCGGTTGACCAGATCCGCAGCCCCAGCGGGCATACGGCCGCAGGGGCAGCCATCTACGGCGGCCTGCTCGCCATGACGGCGCGCCGCGCCACCGGGCATGGCCGCTGGACCCTGATCTGTGCGCTGTCCGCTGCGCTCGTCATCGGGGCGTCACGACTGGCGCTGGGCGCGCATACGGGCCTGGAGGTTGCCGTGGGCGGTGCGGTCGGAGTGTGCGGCGCCCTGGCCGCCGACCGGTTTGCCGGAGCGCCGCCGCCCCGGCTCCAGATCAGGCGGATCGCCGGGGTGGCGGTCTTCATCCTGGTGCTGCTGCACGGGGTCCACATGCCTGCCGAGGCAGCGATTCGATCTGCCGCGCGCGATATGTGGCCTCTCTCCCTCTGCCAGTAGCCGGCCATCTGCCAGCAACCGGCCACCTGCGGGTACCGGGTGAAAGAGCCGGGGCTGCTCTCAGGCCAGCAGCAACTGGCTGGGGTCCGGGTAGTTCCAGATGCCGCCCAGCATGGCCACCTCCGCCTCGCCCTTGCGCGCTGATCGCGGCTCCTGGAACTCCGGATAGGCGCTGTCGACGCCGTGGTAGGGCAAGGCCTTGTCCGCCATGCGGTTGAAGGTGAGGACCACGTCGTCGGCGTTGAACTCGCGCACGGGCTTGAAGGCCGCGTTGGACTGCCACTTCACCCCGCGCCGCAGCATGAAGGTGTAGATCAGGCCGTCCCCGGACACCGGCCAGGACTCGGCTAGCGCCGGCACCAGGGCGGAGCAGCCGACCTCCATGCCGACCAGACGGTCCGACATCTGCCCGGTTACGTCGAAGCTGGTGTTGGCCGTGCTCAGCGCCGCGTTAAGAGGTGCCCAGCCTTGTTGCCTCCAAGGTCAGCACCTTGGCCAGTGCCAGTTCCAGCGTGCCCAACTCCCACGCTCCGCCTGACGAACGCACCAGGAACACCGTGCCGCAGTCTGTCGGGTTCATGAGGTAAAGGATGGCCGGAGGGTGGCGGAAGAAGATCTCGGCAACCTCCAAGAAGTCCTGGTGATGCGTGGCGATCCTGACGCGCAGGCCCAGTGGGCGCGAGCAGCTCCACGTCGTGATGGTTGCAACTTGGTCGAGCGTGAATGCCGGGTGCCGGGCGATGGTTCGTGGAGCTTCGAGTGGCATTGATGACTTCGGGTTCGGTTTGCAGCAAGAACACCACGGGAGATGCAGGCGGTCACGTTAGGTTATGTTGGTACCGCAACATCCAGCCTCGCCTTTGGTCCCTGGCGGCGACTGATCGCGTATGAAATTACCGGTCAAGGAAGGCCGTTGGCATAAGCCAAGGCCGGTGAGCCAAGGCTGGAAGGCGTCAGCCGCGGACGTCCATCGCAGAGCGAAGGCCGTCGCTCGCCATGTTGAAGCAGATCGAGGTCGCGAAGATGCACAGCCCCGGCAGCATCGCCAGCACCGGCTGCGAGTAGATCGCGGTGCGCAGCGTGTTCAGCATCAGGCCCCACTCGGCCTCGGGCGGCCGCGTGCCCAGCCCCAGGAACGACAGCCCGGCCGCCAGGATCATCGACACGCTGATCAGGCTGGTGGCGTAAACGAAGATCGGGCCGAGCACGTTGGGCAGCACGTGAACCCGCACGATCACCATCGCCCCGGCGCCGCTGGCCCGCGCGGATTCGACATAGTCCAGGTTGCGGACGCCGGTGGTGACCGTCTCGGCCACGCGGATGATCTGCGGGATGAACACCAGCGACAGCGACAGGATGGCGTTGTAGATGCCCGCCCCCAGCGCGCCGCTGATGGCGACCGCCAGCAGGACGGAGGGGAAGGCGTAGAACACGTCAGTCGCCCGCATGATCGCCATGTTCACCCAGCCGCCGGCAAAGCCCGCCACCACGCCCAGCACGCCGCCGATGCCCAGCGAGATCAGCACCGGGGTAATGCCCATCAGCCAGGATAGCCGCCCGCCGTAGATCAGGCGGGAGAGCATGTCGCGCCCCAGCTCGTCCGTGCCCAGCGGGTGGCCCATGAGGCCCGGCGGCTTCAGGCGGCGCAGCATGCTGGCCTGGTAGGGGTCGTACGGCGCCACCAGCGGCGCTAGCACGATCGCCATCAGCATCAGCAGCAGGACCCCGGCGCAAAACAGCGTCACCGAATCGCGCGACAGACGCTTGCCAACGCCCCCCCAGTAACCGCGGCGGCGCTGCGCGGCAGGCTGCGCCGGGACGGACAGCTCGGCGGCGGCGAGATCGCGGGGCAGGGCTTCGCTCATGCGCGCTTGATCCTTGGGTCGAGGGCGGTCTGCACGAGATCGACCAGCAGGTTGAGCGCGACGAAGAACAGCGCGAGCACCAGGATGGTGCCCTGCAGCACCGGGATGTCGCGCTGGAAGATGGCGCTGTTCAGCAGCAGGCCGGTGCCGGGCCAACTGAACACCGTCTCGACCAGGATGGAGCCGCCCATGAGATAGCCGAGCTGCAGCCCCATGACGGACAGCGCGTTGGGGGCGGCGTTCTTCACGACGTGCAGGAAGATGTTGCCCGGCAGCATGCCCTTGCCGCGCAGCGTGCTGACGAAGTCCTGGTTCAGGATCTCGGACACGATGCCGCGGATGGTGCGGGTGATGATGCCCATCGGGATGACGCTGAGGGTGACGGCGGGTAGGATCAGGTACTGGATGTGCTCCCAGTTCCACGCCCAGTCGGTGGCGCCGCCGGGTCCCGCGCCCATGGCGGGCAGCTCGCCCAGGGTGACGCTGAACAGGATGACCAGCACCATGCCCAGCCAGTAGTGCGGGATGGACACCCCTGCGACGGCGAAGGCGGTGGCGGCGCGGTCGATCCAGCCGCCGCGGAAGGCACCGGCGAGTCCGCCCAGCAGCACGCCTAGGACAAAGCCGATCAGGGACGCCGCCAGCGCCAGGCGCAGCGTGTTGGCGACAGCGGGGCCGAGGTCGGACCAGACGGAGCGGCCGGTGGCGAGCGAGCGGCCGAGGTCGCCCTCGCCGACATGCATCAGCCAGAGGCCGAACTGGACTGGCAGCGGCTTGTCGAGGCCGTACTCGTGGCGGATCTGCTCGACGACGGCCTGGGGCGCGTCGGCAGGGACGATGGCGTTGACCGGGTCGCCCGGCGCGATGTGGACCAGCATGAAGCAGACGAGGCTGACGGCCAGGGCGATGGGCACGGCATACAGGATGCGGCGAAGCAAATAGAGGATCATGCGGCGTCCTGCTGGGTCAGGGAGGCGAGGCGCGGCAGCAGGTCGGACACATGGACGCAGCGGACGGCGCGGCCCGGCGCTGGGCTGCGGGCGGCAGGCATTGCCGTCGTGCAAACCGGGAGGACCACCGCGCACCGCGGCGCGAACGCGCAGCCAGGCGGCAGGTGCTCCAGGTTCGGGGGTGCGCCGGGGATGGTCGTGAGGCGCTTGCCGCGCACGCCGGCGTGGACGGTGGCGCCCAGCAGGCCCTGCGCATAGGGGTGCAGCGGGCCGCGCATCAGGTCGCCGACGGGTCCCTCCTCGATGAAGCGGCCGGCATACATGACGGCGACGCGGTCGGCGATCTCCCCGGCGACGCCGAGGTCGTGCGTGACGAAGATGACGCCCATGCCCATCTCGGCCTGCAACTGCCGCAGCAGCAGCAGGATTTGGATTTGCACCGTGGCGTCCAGCGCGGTGGTCGGCTCGTCGGCCAGCAGCAGCTTCGGGCGGCAGGATAGGGCGATGGCGATCATGGCACGTTGGCGCAGGCCACCCGACAGCTCGTGCGGGTAGGCGGCCATGCGGCGCTTGGCGGACGGGATCTGCACGATGTCCAGCAGCTCCAACGCACGGCGCTCGGCGTCGGCCCGGCTGATCCGCTCGTGCCGCAGGATGGTTTCCCGGATTTGCGCGCCGATGGAGAACACCGGGTCGAGCGCGGTCATCGGCTCCTGCGGGATCATCGAGACGACGCGGCCGCGGATATCGGCCAGGCTGCGCTCGGAGGTTGCGACCATGTCGTGGCCGCCGACCATCACGGTGCCAGACATCCGGGTGCGCCGGGGCGGGTTGAGGCGCATGAGCGAGCGAAGGGTGACCGACTTGCCGGAGCCACTTTCGCCCAGGATGCAAAGCGTCTCCCGGGCCGCCAGGTCGAAATCGACGCCGTTGACGGCATGGACCGTGGCGTCCCTGGAGACGAAGCGGACGGTCAGGTTGCGGACGCGGACGAGGGCCATCTAGGCGGCCATCCCCGGGGCCTCGCTGTGGCCGCTGCCGGGCGCGGCCATGAGGCAGGCCGCCAGGTGGTGGTCGCCCGCGGCGGCCAGGAGCGGGACGGCGGCGGCGCAGACGGCCTCCGCATGGACGCAGCGGGTGCGGAACCGGCAGCCGGAGGGCGGGTTGACCGGGTTGGGCGGGTCGCCCTGCAGCGGTGGCACGGTGCGGCGGCGAGCCGGGTCCATGCTGGGGCGGCTGTCGAGCAGGGCCGTGGTGTAGGGGTGGGTGGCGGCGTTGTAGATGGCGTCCACCGGGCCGATCTCGGCGATGCGGCCGAGATACATCACCAGCACGCGGTCGGACACGTACTGCACGACATTGAGGTCGTGGCTGATGAAAAGGTAGGTCAGGCCAAACTGCTCCTTCAGGTCCAGCAGCAGGTTCAGCACCTGGGCCTCGACCGACTTGTCCAGCGCGGAGACCGGCTCGTCGAGGATCAGCAGGCGGGGGTGCAGTGCGAGGGCGCGGGCGATGTTGACCCGCTGGCGCTGGCCGCCCGACAGCTCGTGTGGGTAGCGCTGCGCGAACTGCGCCGGGTTGAGGCCGACGGCTTCCAGGAGCTGCTCGGCGCGGGCGACGGCCTCGCGGCGGCCGAGGCCGTGCACCTCGGGGGCGAAGGCGATGCTGTCCTGCACGGTCAGGCGGGGGTTCAGCGAGGCGTAGCTATCCTGGAACACCATCTGCACTTGGCGGCGGTACCCCTTCAGTGTCAGGCCGCCCTGGCCGATGGGCTGGCCGTCGAAGATCAGCTCGCCGGCGGTCGGCTCCAGCAGCGCCATGATAAGGCGGGAGGTGGTGCTCTTGCCGCAGCCGCTTTCGCCGACCAGGCCGAGCGTCTCGCCCTTGCGGACCTCGAATGACAGGTCGTCCACGGCCTGGACCGCGCCGGTGCGGCGGCCGAGCAGCCCGGAGCGCAAGGGGAAGTGCTTCGTCAGCCCGCGCACGGTGAGCAGAGGCTGTGCCGCGCCACCTACATCGGGCGATTGCTGCAAGATAGGCTGGAGCATCGGGAGGCGTCTCCTTGGTCAGCCCGGCGCTGGCTATACGAGGATTGGGCAGTGCAAGACCCGGACCAGCCCGCCGGGGCATGGGCAGCCGCGGAGGGCGGCGATGGACGGTTGCAGCCGGCGAAGCTGCCGCGCGCCGGTGGGTCCAATGGCTGCGAAGCCGTGTGGGACTGCAAAGCCGTATGGGATGGCTGCTTGCTCAGCTCTGCCAGTCCTCGACCTGCAAGCCGCTCACACGCGCGAACTCGCCCACGTTGTGCGTGACCAGCACCAGCCCACGCGCCAAGGCCTGCCCGGCGATCAGCACGTCGTAGGGGCCAATAGGCGTTCCCGTCGCGGCCAGCGCTGCCCTGATCTCGCCGGCTTGCCGCGCGTCCTCCTTGTCGAACTCCAGCACTGCCAGGGGCAGCCCGTCGAGCAGCGCCAGGTTCTGCGCCCGCCTCGCACTCCGGTACGCGCCATAAAACAGCTCGTGCGCCGCTATGGCTGGGATGCCGAAATCCTGTGGGACGTACCGGCGCACACCCGCCAGCACACCCGCGTTCCCGCCCAGCAGCCCGATCACCGTGTTGGTGCCGAGCAAGAACCTCACCCGAAGAAGTCCAGCTCCGGCCGCTCCTGCTCAGGCAGAGGTTCGGCAGCCGCTACGGTGAAATCGGCATCAAGCGGCCCCAGAGGGGAGTCGAGCCAGGCCCAGTCGCGTGCCATAGGCTCCAGGATCACCGCATTCCCGTGCCGGCGGATGCGGACCTCATTCCCCTCAAACCGGAATGCCTTGGGCAGCCGCACCGCTTGCGAGCGCCCGGACCAGAACACCTTGGCCGTCTCCATCACTGCCCCATGCCATGTAGCATGAAGATATACCACTCTTGTCCCCCACATGCACCCTTGCTCAGCCGCCTTTTATTCAGCCCGCCGGAGCTGTGGCTGCAGATATGAACGTCTTCCGTCCCGGCGCTTTCTGGCGCGGAGGCCAGCGTAATCAGCGCGCGACGACGGCAGGAGCCTGCATGACATGCGGCCTGCGCACCCTGTCCATCACCAGGCGCAGCGGCTGCTCGTGTTCCGGGCCTTGTCGCCCGTGGCTCTGGTCGAGGCGTTCCTGAACCGATCACGGCCGTGGATGGAAATTCAGCCTTGAACCCGCTTGCCTCACCATCACTGTCGGGCTGCGAGCGCGGCGGGTGACGCCCGGGTGCTGTTTGGTGGCAGGCTGCTCGGCGGCACGGCGAACCTGGACGTGCCCGCGTTGTTGAGGGCGCAAACCGCAGACATGGCACATGAGCTTCGAAAAGCTGGCGCAACCGGTGGCGCGGGGAGCCGGCAAGCCCCCTCACCCTCATCGTCGCGACGGCGCTGGTGATCCTCTAGAGCGTCAGCGGCCCCATCTTCGGCTTCAGTGACACCTGGCAGTTGGTGATCAACACCAGCACCACCATCGTCACGTCCCTGATGGTGTTCCTGATCCAGAACACGCAGAACCGCGACACGGACGCGTTGCAGGTGAAGGTGGGCGAGCTGCTCCGGGTGACGGAGGGCGCACGGCTGGCGCTGCTGAACCTGGAGGAGATCAAGGCCGACGAGCTGGGGCGCATCAAGGCTGGCTTCGTGGACCTCGGCCGCAAGCACAAGGACGGGGCCGACCTGCCTGCAAGCTAGGCAGGCTTGCGCGGCCTATCGCGCCGATGGCTTGCGGTCCTGCGAGGCCGTCGGCAGTTATGTCCCCGATCCGGATTGTGGCTACCTTGGTGACCACTCACCGAACGCATCATGGTGTCCCACGGCAGAAGCTCCTGGACTCGGCCTCCGTATCGAAAGCAGCCAAAAGGCCGTCCTGTGGCGCATCCCCATCCCCAAGCCGAGCCTACTCCAGGCTGATTGCCGTCAGGTCCACGAACCAACTCTGCACGGGAACGAACCCGTGCACCCGCTTGCTCATGGCGCGCGGGTTGAGGTCGTGCACGATATACAGCCAGGGCGGGTCGTCCACCATGCGCTCATGGGCGTGCTGGAACGCGGCGGCGATGCTGGCTGGGTCGGTGGCGTCGGAAAGCTGGGCGAGCGCCTGCTCGAACCCGTCATCCCTCCAGTGCTCCCAGTTGAAGCCTGCCGGGGAGAAGCTGCTGGCCGCGAAGTAGCGGGCCATGATGCCGACGTCGGACGAGGGCGACGAGACGTTGAGGGCGACGGACCCCTGTAGGCTCGGCGAGTCCGGCGGCTGGCGGCTGGCGGTGAGCAGCACCTGCCACTCGACGACGTTGAACTCCACCCTCACCCCGCAGGCGGATTGCAGGTTCTCCTGCAGGAACTCGTTCATCGGCAGCGGGACCATCTGACCGCTGCCGGAGTTAGAGATCATCACCTTGAACGTAAGCGGCTTGGCCGCGCCGTAGCCGGCCTGGGCGAGCAGGGCCTTTCCCTTCGCCGGGTCGAAGCCGTAGTGGTTCTGCGGATGGCCGAAGTTGGGGTCGCCCGGCTTCAGCCAGCCGACCGCGGGTTCGGCGGTGCCGTTCAGCAGGCTCACCAGGCCGTCGCGGTCGATGCAGTAGTTCAACGCCTGGCGCACGCGGATGTCGGCCAAGGGGCTGCCGTCGCCGAGGCCGTAGAACCAGGGCCAGACATGCGGATACGAGCCGGTGGTGATGCTGAAGCCGGCCTGCTTGAGACTGTCTATGCCGTCGGGCGGCGGCACCTCGATCCAATCGACCTGGCCGCTGCGCAGGGCGGCCAGGCGGGTGTTCGCCTCGGGGATGGGCAGCAGCAGGATTTTCGCGACCTTCGCCTTGTGGGCCGGGTCCCAGTAGGCGTCGTTGCGGGCCAGGGTGACGGACTGGCGGGAGACGACGGATTCGATCCGGAACGGGCCGGTTCCTGCTGCGGGCAGCAGGGCGACGCGGCCCCAGTCGTGCCCGGCCTTCTCGAACGACGCCGGCGAGGTGAACAGGATATAGACGGACTGGTAGGGGAAGTAGGACGCCGGGGCCTTGGTGGTGATGGCGACGGTGGCGTCGTCGATCTTGCGGTAGGTGTCCATGGTTGGGACGCGGGCGCGCATGAGACCGGAGCCGGCGGCCTCGAACTGCGGGCTGTCGGACTTGAAGAAGCGGTCGAGGTTCCAGATGACGGTGTCGGCGTCGAGCTTGGTCCCGTCGTGGAAGGCGACGCCGGGGCGGAGGTGGAAGATCCAGGTCTTCTTGTCGTCCGCCGCCTGCTCCCAGGCGGTGGCGAGGCCGGGGCGGAGGGTGGCGGGCTTACCGGTGGGGGAGAGGTCCCACAGCACCAGGCCCTCGAAGGCCGGGTAGCCGAGGAAGCGGACGCCCTCGAAGCCGTTGTTGGGCGCGCCGGTGGTGGTGGGGACGTCGGTCGCGGTCATGGCGACGCGCAGGGTGTCGTCGGCGGCCTGGGCGGTTGTCGCGAGGGCGGTGGCCAGGAAGGGGATGAGGAGGGCTTTGCGCATGGGGTCTCCTGGTCGATCGACGGCGTTCAAGGCAGCAGTTCTTACCCAACGCCTGCCCCGAAGCTAGGGCAATCGCAGACGGAGCTGACTCCCTCTCCCTCCGGGAGTAGGGAGAAGGCGGGGCCTCATGTCACGTGCATTGGCGTTGCGTTCACCGAAAGCACCCTCGTCTGAATCAGCGGCGTACCGCCCTATGCCGGCCAGGCAGCCGACCGACACGGCCGGCCTGGATGCAGCCCGGCGCGAAAGAACGGCCGGAACCGCGCGTCAGGCTTTCCACGCCGCCATGATGGTGTAGGCTGGGCTGACATCAGGAGACGGACGCCGCGGGCAACGCGGCGCCATGATGGGGGAGACAGGACGCATGAACACAACCAGGCGTGCATTGATGGCGGGGGTCGTAGCCGGCGCGGCCCTGCAAGCCACTCCAGGCTCCGCGCAGGCCAAGGGCACGGTCGGCGTCGCCATGCCCACCAAGGTCTCGGCCCGGTGGATCGCCGACGGCGACAACATCGTGAAGGTACTGCGTGAACGCGGCTACACGACCGACCTGCAATACGCCGACGACGACGTGCCGAACCAGCTCTCGCAGATCGAGAACATGATCACCAAGGGCTCCAAGCTGCTGGTGGTCGCCGCCATCGATGGCACCACCCTGTCCGACGTGCTCGGCCAGGCGTCGCGGGCCGGCATCAAGGTGATCTCCTATGACCGGCTGATCCGCAACACGCCCAACATCGACTACTACGCGACGTTCGACAACTTCCAGGTGGGCGTGCTGCAGGCGCAGTCGCTGCTGGCCGGCCTGAAGCCGCGCGACGGCAAGGGGACGCTGAACGTCGAGCTGTTCGGCGGGTCGCCGGACGACAACAACGCCTACTTCTTCTATGACGGCGCGATGTCGGTGCTGCAGCCGCTGATCGATGCCGGCAAGATGAAGGTGGGCAGCGGGCAGACCGGGATGGACAAGGTGTCCACCCTGCGGTGGGATGGTGCTGCGGCGCAGGCGCGGATGGATAACCTGCTCAGCGCCTACTACACCAACAAGCAGGTGGACGCGGTGCTGTCGCCGTACGACGGCCTGTCCATCGGCATCATCTCCTCCCTGAAGGGCGTCGGCTACGGCAGCGGCGGCACGCCGATGGCGATCATCAGCGGGCAGGACTGCGAGGTGCCGTCGGTGAAGGCGATCATCGCCGGGGAGCAATATGCCAGCATCTTCAAGGACACCCGGGACCTGGCGCGGGTGACGGCCGACATGGTCGATGCGCTGCTCAGCGGCAAGACGGTGCAGGTAAACGACACCAAGTCCTACAACAACGGCGTGAAGGTCGTGCCGTCCTACCTGCTGAAGCCGGTCATCGTGGACAAGTCCAACTGGAAGCCGATCCTGGTCGATAGCGGCTACTACAAGCAGTCGCAGATCCAGTCCGGGTAGGCCGCAGCGTAGGCTAGGCAGAGTGGCGGGGGTTGGTCGAATGGGTGTGGCGGGGCTGACAGGGGCAGGCGCGACCGACATCCTGGAGATGCGCGGCATCACCAAGCGCTTCGGCCCCGTCACCGCACTGCACGACGTGGACCTCACGGTGCGCGCGGGCGAGATCCACGCCATCGTCGGAGAGAACGGCGCCGGCAAGTCCACGCTGATGAAGGTGCTGAGCGGCGTCTATCCGGCGGGCAGCTACGACGGCGCCATCCTGTACGACGGGGCGGAGCGGCACTTCAAGGGGATCAGGGACTCGGAGGCACTGGGGATCATCATCATCCACCAGGAGCTGGCGCTGATCCCGCTGATGTCGATCGCCGAGAACATCTTCCTGGCCGATCCGCCGGGCCGCTTCGGGGTGATCGACCGCGAGGCGGTGCACAGCCGCACCCAGGCCCTGCTGCGGAAGGTCGGCCTGAACGAGCCGCCGGACGCCCGCGTCGCCGACCTGGGCGTGGGCAAGCAGCAGCTTGTCGAGATCGCCAAGGCGCTCGCCAAGCAGGTCCGCCTGCTGATCCTGGACGAGCCGACCGCGAGCCTGAACGAGCGGGACAGCGCGGCGCTGCTGGATCTGCTGATCGAGTTCCGCCGCCAGGGCATCGCCTCCATCCTAATCTCGCACAAGCTGAACGAGGTCGCCCGCGTCGCCGACCGCATCACCGTGCTGCGTGACGGGCGCACGGTCGAGACGGTCGATTGCGCGGCCGGCCCGGTGGAGGAGGACCACATCATCCGCCGCATGGTGGACCGCGACCTCGACAGCCGCTTCCCGCACCGCGACCCGGCCATCGGCGAGGTGGTGTTCCGCGTGGAGGACTGGCGTGTCCACCACCCGCAGCAGGCCGACCGGCTGATGGTGCGCGGCGTCGATTTCCATGTCCGCCGCGGCGAGGTCGTGGGGATTGCCGGCCTGATGGGCGCCGGCCGCACCGAGTTCGCCATGAGCGTGTTCGGCCGCTCCTGGGGACAGGGCATCAGCGGTCGGGCGTTCATGGACGGCAAGCCGGTCGACCTGTCCACGGTGCCGCGGGCCATCGCCGCCGGGCTGGCCTACGTGACGGAGGACAGGAAGCAGCTCGGCCTGCTGCTGGGGGAAGACATCCGCAAGAACGTGACCCTGGCGAACCTCGGCGGCGTGTCCAGCCACCTGGTGCTCGACGACGTGCGGGAGCTGCGGGTGGCCGACGACTACCGCACGCGGATGCGGATACGCTGCTCCAGCGTCTATCAGGAGAGCGGGACCTTGTCGGGCGGCAACCAACAGAAGGTCGTGCTGTCAAAGTGGCTGTTCAGCGGCCCCGAGGTGCTGATTCTCGACGAGCCTACCCGCGGCATCGACGTGGGCGCCAAGTACGAGATCTACCAGATCATCAACACGCTGGCCGGCAGCGGCAAGGGGGTCGTGGTGATCTCGTCCGAGATGCCGGAGCTGCTGGGGCTGTGCGACCGCATCTGCGTGATGAACGAGGGCCGCTTCGTTGGCGAGATGCCGGCAGGGGAGGCGTTGCAGGAGGCGATCATGCAGGCGATCATGCGCAACAAGGACGTGCGTCAGGGGAGAGTTCAGGCATGAGCGACATCACCGCACCGCCGGCCGCCGCGGCACGGGCCGCCGGGCGCAACGTCATCAAGGCCAACCTGCGGCAGTACGGGATGCTGCTGTCGCTGTTCGCGATTATGGTGTTCTTCGAGTTCGCGACCAACGGCACCCTGCTGCGCCCGCTGAACCTCACCAACCTGGTGCTGCAGAACAGCTACATCGCCATCATGGCGTTGGGGATGCTGCTGGTAATCGTGACCGGGCACATCGACCTGTCGGTGGGGTCGGTCGCCGGGTTCGTGGGCGCGCTGGCGGCGGTGATGCTGGTGCAGTGGGGGGTGCCGCTGGCGCTGGCAGCGGTGCTGTGCCTCCTGGCCGGGGCGCTGATCGGGGCGGGACAGGGCTACTTCGTGGCCTATGTCCGCATCCCGTCGTTTATCGTGACGCTGGCGGGGATGCTGGTGTTCCGCGGGCTGATGCTGACGGTGCTCGGCGGGCAGTCGGTCGGGCCGTTCCCGGTAGCATTCCAGCGGCTGTCGTCGGGCTTCCTGCCGGAGTTCCTGCCGGAGCTGGACGGCATCCGCGTATCATCGCTGCTGATCGGCCTGGCGGTCGGGGTGCTGCTGGTGGTGCTCAACGTGCGCGCCCGGGCGCGGCGCAAGCAGCATGGGATCGAGATCGAGCCGGCGGGGCTGTTTGCCGCCAAGAACGCGGTGATGCTGGCGGTGATCGGCGGGCTGACCTGGCTGATCGTATCGCACCGGGGGCTGCCCAACGTGCTGGTGGTGATGGCGGTGCTGATCGCGCTGTATGGCTTCGTCACCACGCGCACCACGATCGGCCGGCAGGTGTTCGCCGTGGGTGGCAACGAGAAGGCGGCGAAGCTGTCCGGCATCGGGACGCAGCGGCTGACGTTCCTGACCTTCGTCAACATGGGCGTGCTGGCGGCGCTGGCGGGGTTGATCTTCGCGGCGCGCCTGAACACGGCGACGCCCAAGGCCGGCACCGGGTTCGAACTGGACACCATCGCCGCTTGCTTCATCGGGGGCGCGTCGGCCTATGGCGGAGTAGGCACGGTCGCCGGCGCCATCATCGGCGCGTTCATCATGGGAGTGATGAACAACGGCATGTCCATCCTGGGCATCGGCATCGATTTCCAGCAGGTGATCAAGGGGCTGGTGTTGCTGGGCGCCGTCTGCGTGGATGTTTACAATCAACGGCGGTGAGCCGGGCAGCGGTGATCCGTCGTAATCGGGTAACACCAGGCTTGTGTTCTGCCTCCGGGCAGGACTGGTTCCATCGGGAGCGGCGCCGATTGCCGCGAGGGAAGATGAGCGCGGTCCCTGCTTAGAAGGCGCCGGAACAAAGGAGCAAGGCGGCGCTGATCACCTGCTTTGGCCATTAAGTTCGAGAAGAAAACAATGGAAGGGTTTCGTGCATAGCAAGTCGCAGGCGCGCGGCGTAGGCGGCATTGATCGCGGCGGCAGTCGGCCTCGGCGCAACGCCGTCGTATGTGCAGTCATCTTCCAGCGGCGTCAGCATCAGTCCCAGCGGAAGGTTTGCGGTCCCAAGTGCGCCGCAGGCTCCGCTTGCTGAGCACTTGTTCGGCGACTAGGGCGGGATACGCACCAGCTTCGAGAACACCGATATCAGGTCGCTCGCGGATGACCTCGCCTAGGTCATCCAACAAACGACATGACCGTTCACTCGAATGCCGTGCAGGCACAGCGCCGACTCACAAGGGTCGCAAAGCCGCACGATTCGTTTGTCATCGCGCTGCTTCCCGCTCGTCATCCCATTCGACGTTGACGGCAACGTGCGTCAGCGTCTCCCACTCTGGATCGCGCACTGTTCTGTCCTGCGGTGGCCCACATGCGGCTGGACCAGGACTCTTGACCGATCGGTTGGTTGTGGCGATAGCGCCACAGTGCGGCACAAATGACATCTATAGGGCCGCCAGGGCGCGCCGGAGCAAAATCCGTGTAGCCGTCCGCGTCAGCAAGTCTAACATGCCTAACCGTGCCTGAACGGAACAAAACCAGTGTACTTCAAGCAAAAAATGGGGAGAATACAGTCGTGATGCACTTCCTCTCGCCGCATCGGCATCGCTTGCATGCCCTTGCCACCGCCGCCGTCCTGGCATTCGGCGCGGGCCTGCACCCGGCCAGTGCGCAGCCAGCCAACCCGTCCATCAGCGTCGGCCCCAGCGAGGCGCTGTCACCACCGGGAGCCCCGCCACCCACACCGACCGAGCACCTCCTGCCGGACTTCGGCGGGGTTCGCGCCAACCTGGCGCGCGTGGGCGTGGACTTACAGCTCGACTTTATCGCCGAGGTCGCCGGCAACGTTACGGGCGGAACCCGCCGCAGCTCAAGCTATGCCGGCCAGGTCGGCTTCGAGGCCGATATCGACTGGAACAAGCTCGCAGGCATCCCGGGCCTCTCAACCCACGTCGTCATCGTCAACCGCCAGGGCAGCAACGTCGGCACGAACTTCGGCGACAGCCTCAACCAGGTGCAGGAGATCTATGGCGCCGGCGGAGACACGGTGGTCCACCTCGTCTATGCCTACGCCGAGGAGTCCCTCTTGGATGGCCGAGTCAACCTGGCGCTCGGGCGGGCGCCTGAGCTGAACGACTTCTCCGCCTCCCCGCTCTACTGCAACTTCATTAACAACTCGCTCTGCGGCAACCCGAAGGCGCTTCCTGAATCGGACGTGGGGTTCAGCTCCTACCCGGACGCAGTGTTCTTCGGACGCGTGCGGGTACGGCCGACACCAAACACCTACATCCAGGTCGGCGTATTCGAGGTCAACCAGAGCATCTACACCTATCCCGTGTACCGCTCGGGGTTCACGTTCAATGGCTCACGCGATAGCGGCGTCATGATCCCTGTCGAGGTCGCTTACGAGCCGACCATCGGCCCGCAGGCGATGCCCGGCCACTACAAGCTCGGCTTCGGCTACGATACGACGACCTATGCCAAGTTCCCGACGACGGCCGCTGCCGTCTTGGGCGTAACCGGCAGCGGCACCGGGCAAAAGACCGGCTATTGGGCGCTTGCCGACCAGATGGTGATTCGCAACGGGCCGGGGGCGACGGATGGCCTGGTCCTTCTGGCGGGCTACGTCCACACGGACCCGGCCCTGTCCAACTACACCAACCAGGTCTTCGCCGGCGCCATCTACAAGAACTTCTGGAAAGAGCGGCCGCAGGACGCGATCAGCTTCCTATTCAACTACGCCAACATCAGCGGCGCGCTCGGCAAGGAACAGGCGCTTGACCGCACATTCGGCATTCCGGTGGTCGGCAGCCCGACGGGCGGCATCCAGACCCACCAGGAAATCATCGAACTCAACTACAACGCCCATATCTACCGGGGCGTGAGCTTCCAGCCGCTGTTCCAGTACTACTTCCGGCCGAACGGCGTCAGCAACATCCCCGATGCCGCGGTGTTCGGCTTCAAGTCGCACATCAGCTTCTAATCAGCCGCCTACCTGCTGGACCCGCCCAGGCGCTATCGCCTGGGCGGGTTCGATTCCGGGCTCAGTAAACACCGCGCGGGCGGACCGGCGAGAGGGTATAGAGCGCCCCACGCGGGCTGGCATCGATCGTCCCGTTCGGGTCCAGTGCGTGCAGCTTCCCGTCGGCCTCCAGGGCATAGCTACCGACCTGGCTTGCCAGGTGGTCATTCAGAGTAATGAACGTCGTCATCTCGCCGTTCACCATGCGTTGCGTGCTCGTCCAAGGACCGCCCCATTGCTGCGTGCCGTTGTTGCTGAACTGGTTCGGGTTCTGCGTCGTGGTCGTGATGTGGTAACGGCCGGATGTGGCTCCCGGACCGCCATCCAGCACGAGGTCAACTGCAACAGGGGTATCGACACTGCTCCCAGGCGGCTGACCTTGCCAGTCGCCGAACACCGGGCCGGTCGGCTGCGCGCACCCCGCCAGTCCAAGTGCCACCGCCAGGGCCAGAGGCAGCCCCTCCCGCCACTCACGTGCCAGCCAACTACGTGTCATCTGCTGCAATCCTCTCCTCAATCGCTTTCCCGGCATCCGGGCCATACATCCAGATCGCGCTGTGCGCCGCCGCGAGCGACTGCTGCCGGCGTTTATGCTCGGGCAGCGCCTCGGGCGTCTGGAACATGCGAAACCCGGTGAAGGCCGCCAAGGCCGACAGCGTGACCGCCGTGAACAGGAACAGGTTCGCTGCGCCGTAGTGCATCAGCGGCACCGCAAGCAACGGCCCGAGCACTGTTCCAGTTCCGTATAGGATCAGCAGCTCGCTTGCGACCTCCGAGAAGGATTGCTCGCGCACCCGGTCGTTCGTCGTCGCGACGCACAGGCCGTAGAGTGGGAACTGGAAGAACCCGAACAGCCCGATCATGACCTGGAGCGGGACAGGCGCCGGCCGGACGAGCAGGACAACCGAGCAGGCCGCGGCCAGGCAAGCCAGCACCACCGTCACCTTGCGCCGGTCGATCCGGTCGGAGAGCGCGCCCACGGGATAGTAGCCCAGCGCACCGCCGGCCGAGGCCACTGCCAGCAGCACCGCCACTGCCGGTGTCGAAAGGCCCATCGCAAGCCCATAGGCCGGAAGCAACCCGCCGATGGCACCGCTGACCAGGCCTACGGCGAAGCAGCCAACCACGCCGGACGGGGAAACGCGGTAGAGAGCGCCAAGCCGGATCGTGAACGGCTTGACCGGCTTGGGCGCCGGCGCGGGCGTGAGGGTGATCGGCACGATGGACAGCACCACGGCCACGCTCATCAGCGTGTAGGGCAGCGCATCCATCGGGTCCAGGACCGCCAGGCTCAGCGTGCCCATGATGGACGCGAGCAGCGTCACCGTCATGTAGGCCGCGAAAATCCCGCCCCGCTGCGCGGTGCCGCTGCGCTCGTTCAGCCAGCTCTCGATGATGATCGAAAGGCCGCCGAAGCAGAAGCCGATGACGACGCGCAACACGATCCAGGCTGTCTCGTTGTTGATGGGCAGCAGCAGCGACGACGCCGCGCCGCTCACCGCAGCCAGCCCGGCGAAGCAGCGGACATGCCCGACCGCACTCACCAACCGTCCGACCACGATGCAGGCGAGCACGAACCCGAACGACCAGCCCGACGACAACAACCCGACCTGCTGCATGCCGGAGCCGTCCAGTTGACGGCGGATCGGCAACAGCACGCCCTGCAGGTTCGTCCCTGCGGTCAGCAGCAGCACGCTCGCCAGCAGGGCCAGGATGGAAGCGAGGCGGGAGCCTTGGCCCGGCGCGGATGCGTGCTGCTGCAACTTGCCGGGCTGCTTACGGCTCAATGAACGTGGACACGTCGGCCTCCGTCGCCTCGTCCCGCCCGCCTACCTCTCCGTCCTGCGCCTTCCGCGGCTCAACCGGCAGCGTGTCGGCGGACACGACGCTGAACGCACCACCATCGAGCAACTGCTTGTGCACCTCGTTGAGGGCGCCGAATGCACCGCGCGTGAACAGCGGCCAGCCGCCGCCGGGCAGGGTCGCACTCAGCCCTGGGTTGGCCGTCATGAGGTCGGTCATCTGCTGCACTGCCAGGGCTGGGTCATCGTTGCAGAACGTGGTCGAATCGCCGGCCTCTGTCCAGTCCGCACGGTTCAGCTTGACGGACACGCAATGGGGCTATCGCCTGACAGCCTGAGCCTTACGCCTCCAGCCAGCACCTCGTCAGGTCCGGCGAACCAGGTGGCGGCGTCCCCTACGCCAGGTTGATGACCCGGCTGGCCACCAGCTCATCCCTGGCGTAGGCCCGTAACTGCACCCGGGCCGGGCCGAGCACCGCCAGGCGCACGATGGCCCCCTGCGGCCCGGCCATCACGTCCTGTGACAGCACGGGACGGCCATTGCTCCAGGTGTCGAGCCGGTCCGCGTGCCGCAGCCGGACCCGCAACCCCTGCCCCGCCAGCAGGTCCACGTCCAGTTGCCGCCAGGGCCGGGCCAGCAGCAGCCGGGCGGCGGCGGCCATCAGGTCGGCATCGCCCTGCAGCAGGTCCCGCCGGGTCAGGTCGTGCACCTCGTCCGGCACCACGCCGCGTTCCTCCAGCTCCAGCCCGGCGTTCACGCCGACGCGCAGGCTGCGCCGCACCGCCACGCGCAGCTCCGCCCCCTGCGGCAGCGTCTGGGCCGCGCCGCGCGCCTGTTGCAGCACGCTATGCGGCCATACGTTCGCGCCTCCCGCGCCGGTGGCTGCGTGCACGCCCAGCACCGGGCCGATCCGGTGGTCCTGGAACCCGCCGGCGAAGATGTCGGTGGCGCTGTAGCTGAGCGCGCTGGTCAGCAGCACGACAGGTCCATGGTACTGCTGCCCCAGCGTGTTGCAGGCGTCCGGCGGCGTCATGGGCAGCGCGGCGGAGTAGGCGGCGCCGACCTCCAGCGCGTGCTGGACCGAAGCGGCCCAGGGCGACAGGTCTGCCACCCGGTCCGGGTTGGCCGGCCCCTGGCCCTGGCACAGCGCCAGCACCGACGGCGTCGCGCGCAACTGCATCGGCGCGGGCGTGACAGGGTGCGGCGTCAGCAGTTGCAGGCAGCGCTCCGCCGCCTCCACCAGCCCGCCGCCGTTGTCCCGCACGTCCAGGACCAGCCCACGCGGCGGCACCCGGGCCAGCAGGGCGGCGAACTCCGCCACGAAGGCGTCCGCGTCATCTGTCAGGAAGGTGTGGATGCGGATGCAGCCCAGCTCCGCGCCGCCGGCCCGCAGCGCCGCCGCGGTGAAGTTGCGCGGCATGGCGCTCGGCACCGCCGTCCAGCCGGCCGGCACGGCGGCGGGCGGGAACAGGGTGCGGCGTGCCCGGCGCAGCGCGTCCACCTGCACGTCCAGGCTGTCCCCGCGCCGCCCATGGCGCGCCAGCAGTTGCAGCACCCGCCAGTCCGCCTGCAGGGACCGCGGCGCCGCGCCGCCCGTGCGCAGCTCGACCATGGCCCAGTCCTCGTCCGGCGGCGGGTGCTTGACCAGCGGGCGCATCGTCATCCCGGCCAGGGCCTGGGCGCGTGCTGCGGCCGGGTTGGCGCCGGCGGTGCGCCCGGCCTGGCGCTCCAACGCCCGCAGGATCGGGATGCCGCCCCACGACACGACCTCGTCGCCCGGCACGGCCCCGTCGAATCCGTCCGCGACCTGCGTCACGATCACCCGGCACCGCCCTGCCGCCACGCACTCGCCCACCTGGAACGGCAGGAACGCCACCGCATCGGCCAGCGCGGCCGGCAGCAGGTAGTTGGTGTGCAGGTCCTGCAGCCCGTCGAACACGTCCGCCAGCGCCGTGTGGAACCCGGCGCTGCTGTCCATGCCCGGCAGGCGGCGGCGCAGCGCGCGCAGCCGGGCCACGGGGTCGATGCCATGGCTGGCCTGCTTCTGCGGCAGGTGGACGTAGTACTCCGACAGCATCGCGATGGCGGCATCGACGATCTGCCCACGCTCCGGCAGCGTGAGCGGCGGGATGCGGCCGCGGAACCGGGCCAGCGTCTCGGTCCGGCTCCAGGACACGCCGGAGGGGGTGGGCATTCAGCGTAACCCTCGGTAATGCGGCAACCGCTTCTATTCCGGCGCCGGGCCAAGTTATAAGCCGAGTGAGGGCAGGTCGAGGGATTTTGGCGTTGCGGTGCACTGTGTGCGACACGGACCATCCGGCGGACGCCCGCTTCTGCGACGCCTGCGGCGGTGCGCTGGCGCGGGCCTGCCCGGCCTGCGGGGCGCCGGCACGCGACGGCGCGCGGTTCTGCGGGCAGTGCGGCAGCGCGCTGGCGGCCCCCGCGCCATCCCTTGCGCCCGCCCCGCCCATTGCGCCACTTGGCGCCTCACCAGGCGTCCCGCTTGGCGCCCCGCTCGGCGCCGGAGAGCGCAAGCACGTCACCATCCTGTTCGCGGACGTGCGCGGCTCCTCCGAGATGATCCGCGCGCTGGACCCAGAGGAGGCGCTGGCACTGATCGACCCGGTGGTGCAGGCCGCCGCGACCGCCGTGGCCCGCTTCGGCGGCATCATGAACGATGTGCAGGGCGACGGCATCATGGCGCTGTTCGGCGCGCCGCTGGCGGCGGAGGACCACCCGGTACAGGCGTGCCTGGCCGCCATCGCGCTGCTGCGGACCTTGCCCACGGGTATGGAGATCCGCGTCGGCGTGCATTCCGGGGAGGTTGTGGTCCGCCCGTCCGGCCACGATGCGGCCGACTACTACGCGTTCGGCCCGGCCGTGCACCTGGCCAAGCGCCTGGAGCAGGCCGCCGACCCTGGCACCGTCCGCATCAGCGCCGAGACCGCGCTGCGCACCCGGGGCTACACGGATGTCCGCCCGCTCGGCCCGGTGGCGATCAAGGGCTGGGACGAGCCGATGCCGATGTTCGAGCTGCTGTCCGCAGCCGACCGGCCGAGCTGGGAGGTCCGCAGCGCCGGCAGCCTCAGCCCGTTTATCGGCCGCGAGCCGGAGATGGCCACGCTGTGCGCCGGGCTGATGCGCGCCACGCTGGGGCGGGCGCAGGGTGTTGCGGTGGTGGCGGACGCGGGCGTGGGCAAGTCCCGCCTGGTGCACGAGTTCCTGCAGGGGGCCGTGGCGCGCGGGGTGCGGGTGATGCGGGCCGCCGGCGCCCTGCACATGCAGGAGGCCCCGTTCCACGTGGCGGCCGAGCTGATGCGCTCCTGGATCGGGGCGCAGCCGGCCGACGACCGGGCGGCGCTGGACCGCCGGCTGTACCAAGTGATGGCGGTCGGCGACCCGTTCGAGGTGGACGAGCCGGCCGTCCGCTCCCTGCTGGACCTGCCGCTGGTGGACGCGGCGGCGTGGCAGGCGCTGGCGCCCGGCGCCCGGCGGCAGCGGCTGCTGGATGCGTGCCGGCGGGTGCTGCTGCGCGGCGCCGCCGACCGGGCGCGCATCGTGCTGGTGGAGGACCTGCACTGGCTGGACGAGCCGAGCCGCGCGCTGGTGGACACGCTGGTGGCGACGGCAGGCGCCGCCAAGCTGCTGCTGCTGGCCAGCACCCGGCCGGAGGCGCGGCCGGACTGGAGCACGCGCAGCCACGGCACGGAGATCCGGCTGTCGCCGCTGGACGCCGAGCAGTCGGATACGCTGCTGTGCAGCCTGGTGGGACCCGGGCCGGAGCTGGCGGGCCTGCGGGCGCGGATGGTCGCCGGCGCCGAGGGGACGCCGCTGTTCCTGGAGGAGATCGCCCGCGACCTGCTGGAGAACGGCACCGTCGGCGTGGTGCCGCGCCGGCAATGGCTACAGGTGGCGCTGGAACAGGTCAGCATCCCCGCCTCCGTGCAGGCCATCGTGGCCTCCCGCATGGACCGGCTGGCGCCCGCGCCGCGCTCGCTGCTGCTGACCGCGTCCGCCGTCGGCAAGGACGTGCGGATGGAGGTGCTGCGCCGGGTCGCGCGGCTGCCGGAGCCGGGGCTGCAATCGGGGCTGGCGTCGTTGCAGGCGGCGGAGTTCCTGTATGAGACCAGCCCCGGCACCGGCGCAGACTACACGTTCAAGCACGCGGTGACGCAGGCGGTGGCCTATGACGCGATCCTGCGGGCGGAACGGCGGGGGCTGCATGGCCGCGTGTTCGAGGCGTTGCAGGCCGTCTCCGGGGACCGGGTGGACGAGAACACGGAGCTGCTGTGCGAGCATGCGGCGCTGGGTGCGCTGTGGGAGCCGGCCGCGCATTACGGCATGTTGGCCGGGGACCGGGCGCGGGCGCGGTTCGCCTGGCCGGAGGCGGTCCGCTACTACGAGCTGGCGATGGAGGGCCTGTCCCATGTCCCGGAGACGCCCGACGTCCTGGAGCGCGGGATCGCGCTGCGGCTCGGCCTGCGGGCGGCGCTGGGCACCATCGGCGACTGGCGGCGCGGCGTCGAGGTGCTGGAGGAGGCGAGCCGGCTGGCCGTCCGCCTGGGCGACGACCTGCGGGCGGCGCAGATCGACAGCATGGCCTGCATGATGCTGACCACGCTCGGCGACCTGGAGCGCGCCGTGCAGTTGGGGCGGCGCGGCGCCGTGGTGGCCGCACGGGCGGCGCATGTGCCGACGCAGCAGACCCTGGCGTTCGGGCTGGGGCAGGCGCACTGGTTCCGCGGGGACTTCGCCCTTGCGGCGGAGGTCCTGCAGGCGCAGCTCCATCATGCCCGCGGGCCGTTGCGCGCGGCGTCGGTCGGCAGCGCCGGCACGCCTGCGGTGATGAGCTTCGTCTGCCTGTCCAAGACCCACGCCATGCTGGGCGAGTTCGGCCCGGCGCACGGGCTGGCGGCCGAGGCGGCGGCGCTGGCGAGGGAGACCGGGCAGCCGTACGACCTCGCCTATGCGCCCATCGCCGCCGGCTTCGCATTCATGATGCAGGGCCGGGACGCGGAGGCCGTCGTGGCGCTGGAGGGCGCGCTGCAGACGGTGCGGAGCCGGGGCGTCCTGCTGCTGCTGCCGTCCATCGCGCGCTACCTCGGCCGGTCCCTGGCGGCGGTGGGGCAACTGAAGGCGGCGGCGGCCCTGCTGACGGAGGCGTTGCAGGCGGCGCGGGCGCAGAACCTCGTCGGCCTCACGGCGTGGTGCGGCGCGGCGCTGGCGCAGGTCCACCTGGCGTCCGGCAGCCCTGACGCGGATGCCGTGGCAGCGGACGCGCACGAGCTGGGAACCCGGCATGGCTACCGGCCAGTGCAGGCGGTCTGCCTGCGCCTGCTGGCGGAGTGCTGCGCCGCCCGCGGCGCCTGGATGGAGGCGGCGGAGGGGTTCCGGGCCGCGTCCGCCCTGCTGGCCGAGCTGGGGATGCGGCCGGAGCGGGTGCGAGCCGGGATGGGCCTGGCGCGGGCGCTGGCGGCGCTCGGACAGGATGCGGAGGCTGCCGAGGCGCACGCGGCGGCAATTTTCGAATCTGCAACGATTGGCCTTGACGCAAGTGTAACGGCGGGGTCTTGTTAGGTCGTTGCTGTAAAGGATTGAACCGATGGCCACGAAGATTGCGAGCGCTGCGGACCTGAAGGCGATCGTGGAGCACGCCAAGCACAGCCCGGCCGAGCTTGAGCGGCTGACCAGCAGTCCCGAGGACGTGCTGGCGGGCCGGAACCTGGCGGCGTCGCCGGGGGCGGTGGCGTTCCTGCGCTCCATGGGCACGGCCAAGTACGACGAGGTTGCGGAAGCCGCCCGCCCGGTCAAGGACGCCAGCGGCACCCGCATGGGCGAGAACTGATCCAGCTTCCAGCCACCCGTCGAAGGTGACCGCGGCCATGAGCAGTCAGCCGGACCCGGCGCCGCTCCGTGTCCTGCTGGCATCCATGCCGTTCTCCGCACCGTACTACCCGAACCTGGCGCTCGGCCTGCTGAAGCCCCTGGCCGAGCAGGCGGGCGCGTCATGCGCGGTGCGGTATTTCTCGCTGGACTACGTTGACGCGCTGCCGGACGACTATGAGGCCCTGACGGAGCCTGGCCTGTACATGGCGCAGGCCGGGGAATGGGTGTTCGCCGCCGCCGCCGATCCCCGGGTGGACCCGGACGACGTCACGTTCCTGACCGAAGTCCTGGCCCGGCACCACGCGCCGCACTACCGTCCGACGCTGCTCCTCGCACTGCTGGCGGCACGGGCCGGGGCGGCGGCGTTCATCGAGCAGTGCTTTGCCGCCGTGGACTGGGACGCCGTGGACGTGCTGGGCCTTACGACCTCGTTCCAGCAGACCACCGCCTCGGTGGCGCTGGCGCGGCTGGTGCGGGCGCGGCACCCGCGCATCATGGTCGTGTTCGGGGGGGCCAACTGCCAGGGCGTGATGGGGCAGGCGCTGCTGGACGAGTACCCCTGCATCGACGCGGTCTGCGCGGGCGAGGGGGAGCAGGCGTTCCCGGCGCTGCTGCATGCCGTGCAGGCCGGGGCCGGGCTGGACGGCATCCCCGGCATCGCCATCCGCCATGCCGCCCTGACGCCGGCGCCGCGCACCGACATGGAGGCGCTGCCCTATCCGGATTTCGACGCCTTCTTCGCCCAGCACGCCGCGAGCCGCGCCGCCCGCGCCTACCCACCGGCCGTGGTGTTCGAGACCGCGCGCGGCTGCTGGTGGGGCGCCAAGCACCATTGCACGTTCTGCGGCCTGAACGGCGCCAACATGGCATTCCGCTCCAAGTCGCAGGTGCGCGCCTATGCCGAGCTGGACTACCTGGTGGACCGGCACGGCTGCACCGACGTGGCCAACGCGGACAACATCCTGGACATGGCGTACTTCCAGGACTTCCTGCCGCGCCTGGCGGACAGCCGGCACAACCTGCTGATCTACTACGAGACCAAGGCCAACCTGCGGCCAGAGCACCTGGTCCTGCTGGCCCGCGCCGGGGTGCGGAAGGTCCAGGCCGGGATCGAGACGCTGGACACGCGGCTGCTGACGCTGATGCGGAAGGGATCAACCGCGCTGCAGAATGTGCAGACGCTGAAGCTGGCGGCCGAGGCCGGGGTGTATATCGAGTGGCTGGCGCTGCATGGCTTCCCCGGGGAGACGCCGGACGACTACGAACGGATCGCGGCGCTGCTGCCGGCCTTGCGTCACTTGCAGCCCCCGGCCGCCTTCCTGCGCGCACGGGCGGACCGGTTCAGCCCATACTTTGACCGCCCTGCCGAGTTCGGCGTGACGCTGGAGCCGCTGCCGGCCTACCGGCACATCTATGGCGGCGATGCGGGGGCGCAGGCGCGTCTGGGCTACCACTTCATGATGCGGTCGGCGGAGCTTGACCAATCGGCGCAGTACGCCGCCGGCGCCGCGGGGGAGTACGAGGCCTGGCGCCAGCACCAGGCCACAAGTGCGCTGTGGATCGAGGACGGGTGCGTGCACGACCGGCGGTGGGGCTGGCCGGACGCGGATCACGCGCTGGACGCGACGGAGGCGGCGCTGATGGCGCAGGCATGGCGGATCGTGCCTTGGAAGCGGATCACTGGGGTAGGCGACGCGGACGGCCGCGACATGGATGCCGCCGCGGCGCGCATGGAGGTGCGGGGCTGGCTGTTGCGGGAGGGCGGATCCGTGCTGGCGCTGCCGCTGCGGACCTCGGGCGGCGCCGGGTTCCGTGCGGCGCCGTCGCTGCTGCAGATCAGGGATGCCATCGGGCTGCCCTTGAGGGCGGCCTGACCGGCTCCAGGCGCTGCTAGTCCCGGTTGGCTATTCATATCGAGTTCGGCACGTCGAGCTTGGCAGCAGGAACTGGCATCGATCCAGGCCCGGAGCTGGAAGCGCTTTCCGTCCGCTGGTGATGTTCCCACCTCGGCCAGGATGGCGTAACTGGCAGCCTCAACCTGAAAGGTATCTTATGGCACGTACGCCGAAGGCTGCTCCTCCACCTGCCCCATTGCCCCGCGGACGCAAGCCGAAGGCGGCCGCGCCCGAACCTGTTGCGGCGGCAGACAACGCTGGCGAGGTCGAGGCTCCCCCTGCTGCGAGCGCACCCGCCCGGGGACGGCCGGGCCGGAAGCCCAAGGGACGGGGCGAGGCCGCCCTAACCCCATACCAAGAAGCCTTGGAACAACAGCCTGAGCCAGAGGTGGACCAGCCTGGCGCGGCAGCGGAGCCGGCTGCTGCCCAGGACGACACGATGATCGCCGAGATGGCCTACCCGGTCAGCGCGGGCGATGGGGCCGCGGGTGAGGGCAGCGCCATCCCGACCAGCGATGCCGCGCAGCCCTCGCCCAGCCAGGACGCGCCCAGCCAGGACGCGGCGCCCTCGGCGAAGCCTGCCGCGCAGTGGAACCAGGCCACCGACACGGTGCGCTTCGACTGGGCCGAGATCGAGCGCACGGCGTCGCAGCAAGGCCCCAACCAGGTCATGGCCAAGCTGCTGGTCGCCGCCCGTGCGGAGGGCGCCAACTCGCGCTGGCCGCTCTAGGCGCAACCGCTTCCGCCGGGGGTGCCCGGCGGACCCTTACGTTGTTGCATCGTCATTGCGAGCCGCCCTTGCGGCGTGGCACTCCAGGGGCCGCCGCAGTGCTTCACACGCGTCCTGCCGTGCGCCGCCGGGTTGCCAGCCCCAGCAGCGTGCCCAGGCCTGCGGCCAGCACCGCCCAGCTTGCAGGCTCCGGCACCGAGGCTGCCGCAATGTCCGCCGCGATCACGCCGTAGCCCACGGCATTGGGATGGACGTTGCCGATTGGCAACACGCCGCCGAACGGGCCGGACACGCTGGAGCCGGCAGGCTGCGTTGCCTGGTAGGTGTATTGCGCCTCATGTCCCATGAACGGCGTGGCGTTATCCACGTAGGTCGCGCCGAACTGCGCCGCCAGGCCCTGGATAGTGCTGTTCAGCGCGGTGCCGCCGGCATTAAAGACGGGCGCAGCCGGGCTGCCCGGGTCTGCTGGACACAGGTTGTGAAAGCCCAGAAAACAAAGATTGGCATTCGGCGCGAGGCTGCGGGCCGCTACTACCGACCCGAGGCGGTCCTACCGTATTCTTCTTGGTGCTGCTATAAGTTAACCCCTCGGCTTCGAGGTCAGCACCTCCGCCGCGAGTCACGTCGTGCCACGGATCGGCATGATGGCGGGGCCGCTGGCAAAGCCCCTTCGCCTTTTGCGCCATCCAGGACAGTGTCTTCCCCATGCAGCCCCCCGTCGCCCCACGCCGCCCCGTCACGATCGAACAGCTCGGCCGCAGCCGCACCGACGACTACGCCTGGCTGAAGGACCCGGACTGGCAGGCGGTGCTGCGCGACCCGACCGTGCTGCGGCCCGACATCCGCGACCACCTCCTGGCGGAGAACGCCTACACCGAAGCGGTGCTGGCCGACACGGCAGCGCTGCAGCAGGTGCTGTTCGATGAGATGGTCGGGCGGATCCGGTCGGACGACAGCACCGTGCCGTCACCGGACGGTCCCTGGGCCTACTACCGTCGCTACGCGCCCGGGGCGCAGCATCCGCTGCTGGTGCGGGCGCCGGCCCAGGGCGGCATTGGGATGGAACAGGTGCTGCTCGACGTGGACGCGATGGCCAAGCCGCACGCCTACTTCCGGCTGGGTGGCGCCGAGCACAGCGCCGACCACCGCCGGTTCGCCTGGGCCGAGGACCGGCAGGGTTCGGAGGTCTATACCGTCCATGTCATCGACCTCGGAACCCGGGCGACGCTGGGCGCCGAGGTCGGGAGCTGCACCGGCAACTTCGCCTTTTCCCCATGCGGGGCGCACCTGTTCTGGACGCTGCGCGACGACAATGGACGCCCCTCCGCCGTGTTCCGCCGCCCGGTCGGCGGCGGCCCGGCAGACGACGTCCTGGTCCACCGCGAGGCCGATCCGGGGTTCTTCCTGAGCGTCGGCGTCGCCTCGTCGCGGCAGTGGATCGTCCTCTCGCTCGGCAACCAGGAAACCAATGAGGCCTGGCTCGTGCCGGCCGCCGACCCGACCGCCGCGCCGCGCCTGGTCGCGGCGCGCGAGACCGGGGTGCGCTACAGCATCGACCATTGGGGCGACCGCTTCGTCATCCGCACCAACGCCGACGGCGCGCTGGACTACAAGCTGGTGACGGCGTCCACGGACGACCCCTCCCGGGCCGCGTGGCAGGACCTGGCGCCGCACCAGCCGGGGCGGTTCATCACCGGTTTCTGGTTGTTTGCCAGCTACCTTGTGCATGTCGAGCGGGTGGACGCGCTCGACCGCATCGTCATCACCGAGCGTGCGACGGGCGAGGCCCGGCCACTGATGGTGGACGAGGAGGCATACTGCCTGTCGGTGGCCGGCGGCTACGAATACGACACCACCGTGCTGCGCTACGCCTATGACAGCCCGCGCGAGCCGCGCCAGGTTTATGACTACGACATGGCGACCGGTGAACGCGTGTTGCGCAAGACGCAGGAAATACCGTCCGGACACGACCCGGCCGCCTATGTCGTGCGCCGGCTGCAGGCGACGGCCCCCGACGGCGCTGCTGTCCCGATCACCCTGCTGGCCCGGCGCGATGCGTTCGAGGCGGGCGCCTGCCCGGTCATGCTGTACGGCTATGGCGCCTATGGCCTTTCCATGATGCCGCACTTCTCGATCCAGGCGTTGAACCTGGTCGAGCGCGGCTGGATCTGGGCGACGGCGCACGTGCGCGGCGGCTCGGAGAAAGGATGGGGCTGGTTCCTCGATGGGCGTGGCCCGGCCAAGCCGAACACGTTCTCCGATTTCGTGGCCTGCGCCGATCACCTGGTCGCCGCCGGGCATGCGGCGTCGGGACGGATCGTCGCCTATGGTGGTTCGGCCGGCGGGCTGCTGGTGGGCGCCGTGCTGAACATGCGGCCCGAGCTGTGGGCCGGGGTGGTGGCGGCGGTGCCGTTCGTCGATGTGCTGAACACGATGTCGGATACCACCCTGCCGCTGACGCCGCCGGAGTGGCCGGAGTGGGGCAACCCGCTGACCGATGCCGCGGCCTACGACGTGATCGCCGGCTACTCGCCCTATGACGGAATCGCCGCGCGCCCGTATCCGCCGGTGCTCGCGCTCGGCGGCCTGTCGGACCCGCGGGTGACCTACTGGGAGCCGGCGAAGTGGGTGGCGAAGCTCCGCGCCTATACCGCCGGGTCGGCGCCGATCCTGCTGCGGACCAACATGACGGCCGGGCATGGCGGCCGCTCCGGGCGCTACGAATACCTGCGCGAGCCGGCGCTGATCCAGGCGTTCGCACTCTGGGCCATGCAGCGGGCCGGCACGTGACCCGTACCGTGGCGGTCTCGGCCACAGCGACGGGCCCAACGACTTCGACGCATGATCAGGATTGGCGGGGGCACCTCGGGGAGGCGCTGCCGTTGCCGCCTACGCGGGTGCAGCCCATCCCGCTGCACGGGCTGCGAAGCCTGCATGCCACGGCCGCCATCGCCTGGTGCCGCGCGAACGACGCCGGCCTGCGGGGTGTTGCAGCCTACTCGGCACGCTGAGCTGGGACGTCGGGTTCTGACCTTGCCGCAGCCCGGCTGAACCGGTCCGGCGCAAAGGCGGCAGTGGGCCGGTTGGTGCGGCCCCACGTCACCAGTTGCGCCACGATGTCCCCCATCAAGGGCGCTGCAACTCCTCCGACGATGTTGCCGAACAGATAAGAAGGCGGCGCACGCCGGGGTTATTCGAGCTTGCCATCGCATCGGCCGTCGCGCGGGGGACCGCCACGCTGAGGCTGGAACTTCGGCGATCTCACGCCACCTGTGGAATCCGCCGTCGTGTGCGGAACACCCTGCCACCGCCCAGCCGCGCCGGCCAACCTAGCTGCGCCCGCGTGGCAACGACCCTGCAAGGACGAGTAGGAAACCCATGAGCCGCACTGCGCCACCTTTCGAGATCACGGTTTGCGGCATCGAGGAGTTGGCCGGGCATTGCAGCGCCAATGCCAGCCACGTCCTGTCCATCCTCGACCCCAACTATCCCGTGCCCGAGGCCTTCGGTGCGTTCGGCGAGCACGAGAAGCTGGAGCTGCGTTTTCACGACATCATCGATGAGGCGCCTGGCCGCATCGCGCCGAGTCCCGGGCATGTCGAGCAGGTCTTGGCGTTCGGCCGCGGCTTGCTCGCCGAGCCGCCTCCAGAGGCGCACCTGCTGGTCCACTGCCATGCCGGCGTCTCCCGCTCCACGGCCTCGATGACCCTGATCCTCGCCCAGGCGTTGCCGGACCAGCCGGCGGACAGCATCCTGGCCATGGTGCACGGGATACGCGAGAAGGCTTGGCCGAACCTGCGGATGATCGAGATCGGCGACGCGATGCTGGGACGCAACGGCGCCCTGGTTGAGGCGACGCACGCCCTGCACCGGCTGCAGCTCGAAGTTCGCCCGCACATCGCCGAGTTCATGGAGGGGGAGGGCCGCGGGCGCGAGGTCGCTGCCGCCCGTGGCCACGCGGCGCCCCTGCAAGCACGGAGCGCCTGAACCGGCTGTAGGCCGCGGTTGCCCTGTTCGTCTCTCAACTGTCCATTGGACAACGCCCAGCGCCGTCCTGCTGCTCTGCTTGCCGTCCAACATGGCGGTTGGCGCGCCGGGCATGCATCGAGTGTCCGTGGGCGCCGCATGGAGCGTTTCCAAGGCTGCAGGTTCCGGGACGAAGTTCAATCCCAACCCGCAAGTCCGATCAGCCAGTTTTGGCGGCTGCCAGGCCGCCATAGCCTTTCCATCGATAGACGATGGCGGAGGTAGCCCAGCAGAGGGCGAAGATGCCGACGACGGCACAACCGAGGGAGCCGAAGCGGTCGTTTAGGCTGCCGACGGCATCCCAGAACGGCCCGGTTAGCGCGAGCTGGCCGCCGGAGCAGCCCCAGCGCCCCCGATCAGCAGCGCCACGCGCACCGAGGCGGCGGTGATGGTCAGGTGCATCTAAAGCGAAGGCAGCAACTGTAACGCTGGTCGGACCACAACCTGGTCGTGCCGCGGCTGCGGCACCGGATGGTCCACAAGCGTCGTACGGTTGTCTCACCCCGCCTTCCCGACTTCATCCGCAATGATCTCGGCCAGCTCGGCGATGCACCCATCGATCCACTCCGGCTGCGCCCCGGCGAAGCTGAGCCGCAGAAAGGCCGCCCCTGGTTCGGCAGGATGCCAATGGTGGCCGGCGCTGACCAGGATGCCGCGCATCGCGGCCTGCTGCTCGACGTCACGGTCGGACACGCCATCCGGCAGGGCCACCCACAGGTGCAGCCCGCCCGCGGGCAGGTGCAGCAGGCACCCGGAGCCGAGATGCCGGCGCACCGCCGCCGCCAAGGCATCCCGCCGCAGCCGCAGCGCCGCCCGCAGCGTCCGCAGGTGCCGCTGCCAGCTTGGCGCGGTGACGAGCTGCAACGCCGTCTCCTGCAGGATGCCCGGCACGAAGAAGTCGTCCACCAGCCGGGCCGCCCGCAGCCGTTGCAGCGCCGCACCCCGGGCGCAGATGGCGCCGACGCGCAGCCCCGGCGCCGCACACTTGGTCAGGGAGCGGACATAGACGACGTGGCCGTCCGGGTCCTCCGGCGCCAGCGGCGGTGGTGCTTCGCCATCAAGGGCGAAGTCCCGCGCCCAGTCGTCCTCGATCAGGAACGCCCCGGCCTCGGCGGTGGCCGCCAGCACGGCGGCACGGCGGTCCGCCGCCAGCACGGCCCCTGTCGGGTTGGCATAGGTGGGCTGGCAGTAGAAGACCTTGGCCCCCGTGCGCCGGAATGCCTCGGCCAGCGCGTCGGGCCGCACGCCGTCCCCGTCGGTCGGCACCGGCACCGCACGCAGCCCCGCAGCCCGCGCCGCCGCCAGAGCGCCGACGTAGGTCGGGCTTTCCACCAGCACCGGGTCGCCCGGGGCGGCCAGCGCCCGGAACGCCGCTGCGTTGGCGGCTTGGGTGCCAGGGCAGATCGTCACCTCGTGCGCCCCGAACGCGCCGGGCACCGCCGCCGCGAACCACGCCCGCAACGCCGAAAGGCCTTCGGGCGGCATCCGGCCCCAAACGCCCGGCCGGCGCATCGCCCGGCTGGACGCGGCGGCGAGCAGCGCGAGCGGCTGCAGCTCCGTCGTGAGATAGCCGGCGTTCAGCGGACGGGCCTGGTCGGAGGGGACGAGGCATAGGCTATCCAGCCCGCCCGCGGTGGCCCGGGGCGGCCCGAGCGCCAGGCTCTGCCACGCGAGGTCGGGCGGGCGCCCGTCCCCGGCACGATCCGCACCGGGCCTGCTGGCGACAAAGGTGCCTTGGCCGGGACGGGCGTCCAGCACGCCCTCATGCGCCAGCGCGTCCAGCACGTGCTGCACGGTGACGGGGCTGACCCGCAGCTCGGCCATGATCGCGCGCACCGAGGGCAGCCGCGTGCCCGGCGGCTGCCCGTCCGCGAGGCGCCGCAGGTGTTGTGAAACGCGGGCCGTGCTGTTATCTATTTTCATGAGATTGCACGATAACGCTACTGCTCCGGCCCGGGTAACGCAACCTCCGCGTGCCCGGTCGTCATGACGCCCGCGCTGCTGCTGGCCTTCGCCGGCTTCGCCTTCGTCAGCTCCATCACGCCCGGGCCGAACAACACCATGCTGCTGGCGTCAGGTGCCAATTATGGTTTCCGCCGCACCGTGCCGCACATCGCCGGCATCAGCCTGGGCTGCATGGCCATGCTGCTGCTGGTCGGCCTCGGGCTGGGGCGGGCGTTCGCCGCCGTGCCCCTGCTCTACGACGTGCTGCGCTGCGCGGGCGCCGCCTACCTGCTCTGGCTGGCGTGGAAGATTGCGACTGCCGGGACGGTGAAGGACCACGGCGCCGGCAGTGGTCGCCCGCTGACCTTTTGGCAGGCGGCTGCGTTCCAGTGGGTCAACCCAAAGGCGTGGGTCATGGTCGTGGGCGCGGCCAGCACCTATGTCCCGCGCGACGATTTCGGGCGCGGCGTGGTCGTGCTGGCAATGCTGCTCGGCCTGGTCAACGCGCCCAGCATCTGCGTGTGGGCCGGCTTCGGGACGGCGCTGCGGCCGTGGCTGGCGCAGCCGCGCCAGGTTCGCGTATTCAACGTGGGCATGGCGCTGTTGCTGGTGCTGTCGCTGCTGCCCATGCTGCTGACGTGAATGGGAGGGCGGAGGCGGCGATGACGAATCCATGGTCGGTGGCGCTGGAGCACGACCCCGACCCGGCGCTCCGGCAGGACATCCTGGCGCCGCTCGTCGCCGACAACGAGATCGCCGGCGGCCCGTCCCATCGTGAAGTCATTGCCGTAACGGTGCGGGACGCGGCAGGCGCAGTCGTGGGCGGGTTGTGGGGGCGGACGGGCTACGGATTCCTGTTCGTGGAGCTGCTCGCGCTCGGCCCGGCGAAGGGCCTGGGGCTGGGCCGCGCGGTGATGGGCCTGGCAGAGGCGGAGGCGCGGCGCCGCGGGCTGCTGGGCATGTGGGTGGACACGTTCACCTTCCAGGCGCCGGGCTTCTACCCGAAGCTCGGCTTCACCGAGTGCGGCCGGATCACCGGCTACCCGCCGGGCCACGACCGCATCTTCTTCGTCAAGCGGTTCAGCCCGGGTTAGGGGAGGTTGCGATGCATGGCGGCGGATGCCTGTGCGGTCCGGTGCGCCACCGCGTGGACCGCGCCATCGCCGATGGGCGCTGAATGGGGAACAGCATGCAACGAGCGACCGATGAGTTGGGCAGCGGCCTCCTTGGCGTCATCATCCTCAGCAGCTCGCTCCCAGCGACCCGGGCCGCTGTTGGCGGCTTCACGCCATATGTTGGCGTGGGCGGTGATCGCGGCACTCCTCGCCACGGTGCTCCTCCTGGCAGTTGCCGAGATCGGCCAGGTACGACCCGGCATAACCGTCCCACGTCAAGTCTCAGGCGCTGACGGTGGTCCCCGCTTGTCGCTCCGCTACCGGCAGCCAGCGGCTATTGCCAATCGCATCCTGGCGCTTAGGCGCGTCTCGGTGTCAGAGTGAAGGTTAACCTACCAATCAATTATCAACTGCGCCGCCGTATTGAGCCTTCGCACCGTCCGGCGTCACGTAGCCGCCCAGCAGGTCGGCCTCGACCGCGCCGCGCTCGCGCTCGGCCGGGCTGCCGTAGCCGCCGCCGCCGGGCAGGTCGAGGATCACGGCGTCGCCCGGTGCGATCTCCTGCAGGCCCTTGCCCGCGATGGGCTTGCCGGAGGCGAGCCGGATGCCGCCCGTCTGGCCCGCGCCGCCGCCATCGCGCCCGCGCGCCGGATAGGTCAGCCGGTCGAACATGGCGTTGATGAGCAGGGGACCCTTACCCTCGCCCACCAGCTCGATGGTCTGGCCCAGCCCGCCCCTGAACCGGCCCGGCCCGCCGGAGTCGGCCCGCAGCTCCTTCCGGCGGATCAGGACCGGCACCGTCGCCTCGACGGCCTCGACGGGCATGGTTTTCACGCCCGACGGAAAGGCGGTCGTGCTCCAGCCATCCCGGTCGTGGTGGGCCCCGGCGCCGCCCGCATTGAACGTCACCGTCGCAAACGCGCGGCCAGACGCCGTCGTGCCGCGCAGGCTCGGGTTCCAGATCAGGCCGGCGCCCTCGGCAGGGACGGCCAGGATCGGCGCCAACGCGCCCAGGACCAGGTCGGGTAGCATGTGCCCGATCATGTGCCGCGCGGACACCGGCGACGGCCGCTGCGCATTCAGCACCGAGCCCGGCGGCGCCAGGACGCCGATGGGCGCCAGGCTGCCGTGGTTGCAGGGGATGTCCGGGTTCAGCACGCAGTTGACGCCGAAGACGGCATAGGCGGTCGTGTAGTTCAGCACGACGTTGATGCCCCGCGGCGATGCCGGCGACGACCCGGCAAAGTCCAGCGTCATGACGCTGCCGCGGATCAGCAGCCTGAGCTTCAGCTCGATCTCGCCCTGGTAGCCGTCCATCCGGATGCTGTTCGCGTACTCCCCATCGGGCAGGGCGGCAATGCGGCCCTCCACCGCCTGCCGGGTGCGCGTGATGACGGCGTCGGCCACCTGCTCCAGGTCGGCACAGCCGAACTCCGCCAGCAGCTCGGACACCCGGCGGGCAGCGGCCTCGTTGCCGACGATTGACGAATGCAGGTCGCCGACGACCTGGTCAGGCTCGCGCACGTTCGCGCGCAGGATCTCCAGCACGAGCGGGTTGATCCGCCCCTCGGAGGCCAGCTTGAGGATCGGGAAGCAGATGCCCTCCTCGAAGACCTCGCGCCCGTCCGGGCCGAAGCCCAGGCCGCCGATATCGACGACGTGGACGGTGTTGGCGACCACGCCGACCACCCGGGACCGATGGAAGACGGGCGAAACCACCGTGAAGTCGTGCAGGTGTCCCGAGCACAGCCATGGGTCGTTGCTGGCCAGCACGTCGCCCGGCAGGAGTCCGGCCAGCGGAAAGCGCTGCAGGAAGTGTCCAACGGCCAGCGCCATCGCGTTGACATGGCCCGGCGTGCCCGTGACCGCCTGGGCGATCATCCGCCCCTGCGCGTCGAACAGCCCGGCGGATAGGTCGCCGGACTCGCGCGTCGTGGTGGAGAATGCCGTCCGCATCAGCACCTGGGCCTGATCCTCGAGGATCGCGATGAAGCGCTGCCAGATCAGGTCCGTCCTGATCCTGTCCCGCTGCGGATCGGCCGTCATGTATCCTCCTTCGTTCGTGTGATCCAGATGAAGCCCTCGTCGCCGATGCGGAACTCGAAGCCCCGCGGCACGACCGTCGTGGTCTCCGCCTCCGTGAGGATCGCCGGACCCGGTGCGCGTGCCCCAGGCCGGAGCGCAGCACGGTTGTACTCCGGCCAAGCCTCCCATGCGCCCGCGCCGCCCTCGTAGGCCCAGCGGGACGAGCAGGCCTCCGCGGCATGGGGCACCGCCGCAGGGGGCGGTTGCCCGTCCGTGCGGGGGACGGGCTGCTGCACCCGGACGGTCCAGCTTGTCGCCTCGACCGCGTTGTCCTCCAGGGTGTGGCCGTAAACCCGGGCATACGACGCCTCGAACGCAGCCCGCAACGAGGCGCCGAACGCCTCCTGCCTCGGGTCCTCGGTGAGCGGCACCTCGATCTCATGGCCCTGGCCCACGTAGCGCATGTGGGCGCTGCGATGGACGGCAAGCCCATCCGCTCCCCCTGACGCTTGGGCGACGATCGTCCGTGCTTGGTCCTCGATGGACAGCAGCGCCGCACGGACGGCGTCTAGGCCGCCCTCGCCAAGCACGACCCTGATCGTGCGTACGATCTCGTAGGCGACCGGCGCCCGGAGGAAGCCGATGGCCGAGCCGACGCCCGCCCCAGTCGGGACGATGACGGTGTCGATGCGCAGCTTCTCGGCGAAGCGGGCGGCATGCAGCGGCGCGGCGCCGCCGAAGGCGATCAACGTCCGGGCCTCGATGTCCGTGCCGATCTCCGCGGCATGGACACGGGCGGCGGACGCCATGGCCTCGGAGATGGTCTCCGCCACCGCGAAGGCGGCGTTCTCGACCGACAGCCCGGTCGGCCCGGCAACGGCCGCTTCGATGGCGCGGCTGGCTGCCGACGCATCCAGCAGCATGGCGCCACCGGCGAACGCCGCCGCATCGAGCTTGCCGAGCGCCAGGTCGCAGTCCGTGACGGTGGGCTGCGTGCCGCCCCGTGCGTAGCAGGCCGGACCAGGTTCGGACCCGGCGCTGTCCGGGCCGACCGCAATGCGCCCGATCGCATCGACGCGCGCAACCGAGCCGCCGCCTGCGCCGATCTCCACGAGGTCGATGACCGGGACGGTGACGGGCAGGCCGCTGCCCTTCTTGAACCGGTAGGTCCGGGCGACCTCGAACACCTTGGAGTGCCGGACCTCGCCCTGATCGACCAGGCAGAACTTCGCCGTCGTGCCGCCCATGTCGAACGACAGCACGCGGTCCCTGTGCAGCCGCCGGGCGATGTCGCAGGCGAAGATGGCGCCTCCGGCCGGGCCGGATTCGAGCAGGCGTATCGGGAAGCGCGACGCCGTTTCCACCGTGGTCAGGCTGCCGCTGGACAGGATCATCAGCAGCGGCCCGCCGAGGCCGCCGGCCTTCAGCCGCTGCTCCAGCCGGACCAGGTAGTCGCTGACAACCGGCTGTAGGTAGGCGTTGGCGCATGTCGTCGAGACGCGCTCGTACTCGCGCATCTGCGGCGACACCTCGTGGCTGACCGAGCAATGGGCGACGCCGAGTTCCTGCCGCAGCACGTCGCGGGCGCGCGCCTCGTGGCCCCTGTCGGCATAGGCATGCAGGAAGGCGACCGCGACGGCCTCGACGCCGGCGTCCCGCATCCGCCCGGCCGCCGCCAGCAGGCCGCGCTCGTCGAGCGGCTCGACGACCGACCCGTCATGGCGCAGCCGCTCCCGCACGGTGAAGCGCAGGTGGCGCGGGACCAGCGGCAGGGGCTTCAAGGCCCGGATGTCGTACTGGTCGAAGCGGCCCTCGTTGCCCATCTCGAGCACATCGCGAAAGCCCTCGGTCGTCAGCAGCGCCGTGCGGGCGCCCGTGCGCTGGATCAGGGCGTTGTTGGCGAGCGTCGTGCCATGGACGACCAAGGAAACGTCCGACAATGGCCGGCCGGCCTGCGCAAGTCCCTTGCTCACGCCCTCCAGGACGCCGCGCTCCGGCGCGTCCTGCGTGGTCGGGACCTTGACGGACCAGCACCGTGTCCCGTCCTCGATCGCGATGTCGGTGAACGTGCCGCCGATGTCGGCTGCGACCCGCAAGCCTATGCTCAGGCCCCGGCCCATGCTTAGGCCGCAGCGAGGGCGGCAGCGTTCAAGCTGGGCCTGCCGCTGTCGGCGTGGCTCGCCTCTCCCATGATGGCCGCAGCCTGGAACAGCCGGGGCGGCGCCTTGGCGTTGACGTGCTTGGCCTTGGGTCCGTCAAGCAGGCCCATGCTGCGCGCCATGCGCCGCGCCGCGGTGTCCGCCGCTCCCTCGGCCTGCCCCGCTGCCGCCTGGGCCGGGTGCCGCCGCATCCGCAACGGTGTCGCCTTGGTCCCCTCTGCCGCCACCCGAGCCTCCTCTGGCCGTATGACCATCCTGCTCTCCAGGTAATACGCTGCGGCCGTTCGCGCCATCGGGGGTCCGGTGGCGGTGGGGCCGATGCATGTCAGTCCTTCGTGGTCAGGCTGACAAAGGGCTTGGAACCGGAAGTCCGCTGCCGGTCTGCGCAATCCAGTCCTGCGGGGATCATCCGGCCCTGGCTGCAGGCATGGCCAACCCATCAGCCAGGGCGTCGAACACCGCCCGGCAGCGCGCGCTGGTCTTCAGGTCCTCGTGCATGACGATCCATAAGCCGAGGTCGATGGACATCGCGTCCGCGAGGACGCGCACGAGGTCCGGGTCGCGGCGGGCCACCGGCACTTGGCAAAAGCCGATGCCGAACCCGGCGCGGATGGCGGCAAGCTACGCAAGGTCGCTGTCGCTGCGCAGGGCGAAGGCCAGGCGGCCGAGTGCCGGGAAGCGCCCGATGATGGCGCGGATCGCCGGAGTTTCCCGGTCGAACCCGATTAGGTCATGTCCGGCGAGGTCCTCGATCGAGGCCGGCATCCCACGCCGTTCGAGGTAGCCACGGTGCGCGTGCAGCCCCACCATAATCGGCAGCAGGCGTCGGGCGACCAGTGCTTCCTGAATTGGTTCCACCATCCTTACGGCGATATCGGCCTCGCGCTGCAACAGGTCGTCCACGGCGTTGGACAAGGCCAGCTCGATGATGAGGCCGGGGTGACGCCGGCGAAGGCGTGCCAGGATCGGCGGCAGGTGCTCGACACCGACCACCTCGCTGGCGCTGATCCGCACGGTGCCGCGGACCTCGCCGGCGCGGCCGCTTGCGGTCCGCAGCAGCGCTGCGGCGGTGGAGGCCAGCGTCTCGGCATAGGGCCTCAGGTCCAGCGCCACCTCGGTCGGGATCAGGCCGCGCTGCGAGCGCAGGAAGAGGTCCGCGCCGACCGCCACCTCCAACGCATCGATATGGCGGGCGACCGTCGGCTGCGTCAGCCCGAGCTGGCGCGCGGCACCCGACAGCGATCCTTCCTCAACGACGGCCAGGAAGGTGCGATACAAACTCCAGTCCGGCTCGGTGTTCATCCATTTCCGTATAGCATCCCCATTATGATACCCAATTTGTTATTGCTCGTGCTCCTGCGATCCTCAGCCTTGTCAAGCAGCCCGGGATCGTCCGGCGCGCACGGGGAGCCGGTCGCAAACCGCACCCGGCCACACCGAAGGGGTATCACATGAGCGGAACCGTCGTCGTATTCGGGTACGGGACCGTAGGCCGCGTGGTCACCAGGACCTTGCTGGAGCGGGGCGATGCCGTCCGCATCGCGCAGCGCATCCAGCCGGCGGACGTGCCAGGCGGCGCCACCTATACGGCCTGCGACATCCTTGACCGGGATGCCGTGCAAAGGGCTGTCGGGGGGGCTAGGCAAGTCGTGCTGGCAGTCGGCTTCGCTTATGACGCGCGGGTATGGCGCACGGCCTGGCCCAAGGCCATGACCAACATCGTCGAGGCGTGTGCGGCAGCCGGGGCACGGCTGGTGTTCCTCGACAACCTCTATCAGCTCGGCCCGCAGACGGGGCCGCGGAGCGAGGACATGCCGCTCAGCTCGGCCGGCGAGAAGCCTGCGGTCCTGACGGAGGTGGCGCACATCTGGATGGCAGCCAAGGACCGCGTGCGCGTGGCGGCGCTTCGCTGCCCGGACTTCTACGGACCCGGCGTTTCCGCGTCGCACGTGGGGAGCACAGGCTTCGGCCGGGTCGCGAACGGCAAGCCGGCGCTGCTGCTCGCACCGCCCGATACGCCGCATGACTTCGCCTACGTGCCCGACATCGCGCGGGCGGTGGTGACGCTGCTCGACGCGCCCGACGATGCCTTTGGGCAGGTCTGGAACATGCCCTGCGCGCCGACCCGCACCCCACGCGAGATCCTCAAGCTCGGCGCCGACGCGATCGGCGTCCCGCTGCGGATCACGGCCGTCCCGCTCCGGCTGCTGCCGCTGCTCGGCCTATTCTCACGCATGATGAAGGAGGTCGCGGATGTCAGCTTCACCTGGGACCGGCCCTACCAGGTGGACGCCAGGAAGTTCACCCGGCGCTTCTGGTCGGACGTGACCCCGTTCGAGGCCGGCGCCCCGGCAACGGCGCGGTCGTTCGTCGCCTCGTCCGGCGCCGCCTTGTCCAACCAGGTGTGACCACCTGCCGTATCCTGGACCAGCGCCGGCCACTGATCTCCGACGGCCTTGCGCGTCAAAAGGCGTGATGGTGCGGCGCCGTTCACCAGTGTATGTAGCCATGTGGTCACGACATGGCTTGCGCCTGGATGGCTGCATCCTGCACTGGGCGTATCTTGCACTGGGCGGAGGCCCCTCCGATGCGGACGAACCCTTTCCTCGACAGCCTGCACTTCCTTATTGGCGACACGCCGGACCACGCCGCGCTCGGCTTGGCGAAATACCTCCTGGTCGTCCTGTATGCGGGCCTGCTGGCCGGCGGCATCGGCATCGCCGTCCGCAGCTGGTCGCAGGACCCGGCGCAGCGGACCCTGCGCAACGCCTGCATCTGGCTGTTCCGGATGCTGATCGGCACCATGTGGCTGGAAGGCTCGTTGTGGAAGCTCCCGCTGCCCGTGTCGGGCGGGTTCCAGTACTGGACCGGGCAACTGGCGGAGAACTCGGCCTTTGCCGCCCATGCCGCCCTGATCCGCGACGTGTTCCTGCCCAACATCGCCTTGCTCGATCCCGCGGTTTACCTGACCGAGACCCTGCTGGCGGCGTCGCTGATGCTGGGCTTCGCCGTCCGCCTGGCCGGCGTGGTCGGCATCCTGTTCACCCTCAACCTTTGGATCGGGCTTTACCACAACGACGCCGAGTGGCCGTGGGAGTACATCTTCATCATCATCACGCACGCGTTCTTCGCGCTGGACCGCGTGGGGCAGGCCCTCGGGCTGGACGCCATCATCCGCCGGTCGCGGACGGCGCTGCTGAACGGCTCGTCCCTGGCGGCCCGCGCCTACCGCCTTGCGTCGTAGGGCGGCGTTGGCGCGGCGGTCAGCGCCGCGCCGCGACGATCGTGGTGCACGCGCTTTCCAACTTCGCCATGTCCCGGCTCGGCGCCATGCGGACCTGCAGGCGCCGGTCCTCGCCGCGGATCACCGGGCAGTAGGGATCGGGCTGGTCCAGCACGTCCAGCAGGCGCCGGCGCCCGGCGCAGCCGCCGTGGCAGGGCGCCTCGTAGGCGCAGCCGGCGCAGGCTGCGGGCAGGGAGCGGGCGGCAGCGAAGGGCGGGGTGCCGGTGATGTCGCCGCCCAGGCCCAGGAGCAGGTCCAACGGCGCGCCGCCGCCGGGCCAATAGACGCAGGGCTGCACGGTGGCCCGCGGCGTGACGCGCACGGTCGCCACCCCGCACCCGCCGGCCCGCGGCGGCAGCCCGGCCATGGCGCGCACCAGTGGCTCGCCGATGGCCACCACGTCCGTCCGCGCGAACAGCGCCGCGAAGCCGTCCCAGTACTCGTCATAGGTCAGCGCGAAGGTGTCGGAGCGCACGGCTTGATAGACGTTCAGCCGCAGCGGCGCATCGAACGCCGCCGCTACCTCGGCGACGTCCGCCAGCCGGTCCCAGTTGGTCCGCATCATCACGGCGATGATGGTGACGCCGACGCCCAGGCGGCGGCACCGCGCCGCCTGCTCGTGCACGAGGTCCCAGTTGCCGGCTCCGCGCTGCGCGTCCTGCTCCTCCCGCGTCGCGTAGTCCAGCGAGAACTCCACCTCGGTGAAGGCGCACAGGTCCTCGTCCCGCAGCACTGCGATGGAGTGGCCGTTCGAGGTGATGGTGAGCTTGACCGGCTGCGCCCGCAGATAGGCCAGCATGGCCGGGAACTCCGGGTGCATCCCGTTCTCGCCGGTGCCCAGGTTCACCGACCGCACCGGCAGCCGTTCCAGCACCCCCTGCACCTGCGCCAGCGTCAGCCGGTCGGTGCGCTCGGGGTCGCGGTAGCAGAAGGAGCAGGCAAGGTTGCACTCGTTCGTAAGCCCGAGGCCGAGCGAGAACCGCGTCGCTTCTTGGATAGCCGCCATGCTTCAACTCCTTGGGAGGCAGCGCGCCCGTGCCGCAGTGGTCCCCCGCGCCGCAGTGGTCATAGGCGTGCCGTTGCAGCCTGACCAGGAGCCTGCCCGCTGGGACGCCCACGTCGCGGGCTACGAGGCGGTGTTCGAGCCGCTGACGGACGCCTTCGCCGCGCGGGCGCTGGACCTGCTGGCGCCGTTGCCGGGGCTGGCGCTGCTGAACGTTGCGGCCGGCGCGGGCGGCGCGGCGCTGCTGGCGGCCCACCGGGGCGCGCGGGTGACGGCGGTGGACGCCTCGCCCGCGATGGCTGCGCGCGCCGCCGCACGCGCCGTGCAGGCCGGGCTGGCCGTTACGGCGGCCGTGGGGGACGGCATGGCGCTGGACCTGCCTGACGGGGCGTTCGACCGCGCGCTGTCCTGCTTCGGCATCGTGCTGTTCCCCGACCCGGCGCGCGGCATGGCCGAGCTGCATCGCGTGCTGCGGCCCGGCGGCCGCGCGGCGGTCGTCACCTGGACGCAGCCGCACCGCTACGAGCTGGCGGCCCGCCTGCGTGCCGCGACGGTGGCCGTTTGCGGGGCGCCCCTGCCGGGCGAGCTGCCGGCCCAGCTCCGGTTCATCGATCCGGAGCGGCTGTCCGACCTGCTGTCCGGCGCCGGCTTCCGCGCTGTCGGGATTGAAACGGCCGAGGCGTCGCTGTACGCGCCCTCCGCCGCAGGGCTTGCGGCGTCGCTCGCCTTCGCGCCGGGCATGACGGCGGCGCTGGACGCGCTCGGCGCGGACCGGCATGCCGTGCTCGACGCGTTCACCGGGCAGCTTCTGGCAGACGGCCACACGGGCGCCGTTTCGCTTGGCGCTGTCGCCCACATGGCGGTCGGCACCCGGCCATGAGCCAACACCGACGATGAGCCAGCCCGGCCATGAGCCAGCACCGGCCGTAATCTAACCAGGATCAACAGCGAAAGCCCTCTCATGCCCCTGAACCGACGCTTGCTGCTCGCCTCCGCCGCTGCCCTGTCCGCCCCCGCCATTGCCCCGGCCCGGGCGCAGTCCGGCCCGGCGCTGGCCTTCACCGCCATCCCCGACCAGGACGAGTCCCGCTTGGTCGAGCGGTTCGGCCGGGTCGCCGCCTATCTGCAGGAGCGCCTGGGCGCCCCGGTCCGCTACGTGCCGGTGAAAAGCTACCCGGCCGCCGTGACCGCCTTTACCAATGACCAGGTGCAGTTGGCCTGGTTCGGCGGCTTCACCGGCGTCCAGGCCCGGCGCGCGGTGCCGGGGTCGGAGGCCATCGCGCAGGGGGTGGAAGACACGGGCTTCAAGAGCTTCTTCATCGCCAACGCCGGCACAGGCTTGCTTCCAGGCGCCGCCTTCCCGGCAGGGGTCGCCGGGCGCAGCTTCACCTTCGGCGCCCGCGCCTCGACCTCCGGCCGGGTGATGCCGGAGTACTACATCCGCAAGCAGTTCAACCGCAGCCCGGAGACGGTGTTCTCCCGCGTCGGCTTCTCCGGCGACCACACGCGCACGCTGCAACTGGTGCAGTCCGGCGCGTTCGAGGTAGGCGCGATGGACTACACCGTGTTCGACCTGGAGCGGCAGGCGGGCCGGGTCGATCCGGCGCAGGTGGGCGTCATCTGGGAGACCCCGCCCTTCCCCGACTACAACTGGACGGTGCGCGGCGACGTGGACGCGCGGTTAGGCGCCGGGTTCAAGGAGCGGCTGCGCGCCGCGCTGGTCGGCTGCCATGACCCGGCGATCTTGCAGCCATTCGGCCGCACCGGCTTCATCGCGGCCAGCAACGCGCAGTACGACCCGGTGGAGCAGGTCGCGCTGGCCACCGAGCTGCTGAACTAGGGTGGCGCCGGCGCTGCTCGACCTGCGAGACGAGAGCGCGGGCTTCCCCGGCCAGCCCGTGCTGCGCGGGATCGCGTTGCAGGTGCGGCGCGGGGAGCGGCTGGCGATCATGGGCCGGTCCGGCGCCGGCAAGTCCACCCTGCTCAACCTGCTGTATGCGCGGCTGCCGGGCCAGGCGGCCCTGGTGCCGCAGGCGGCGGCGCTGGTGGGCCCGCTCAGCGTGTTCCACAACGTCTATATGGGCCGGCTGGACCGGCACCCGGCCTGGCGCAACCTGCGGATGCTGGCCTGGCCGGCGCGGGCGGAGGTGGCGGCGGTGCGGGACATGCTGGACCTGGTCGGGCTGGGCGACAAGCTGTTCGCCCGGGCCGGCACGCTGTCCGGCGGGCAGCAGCAGCGCGCCTCCATCGCGCGGGCGCTGTACAACGGCCGCCCGGTGGTGATCGGGGACGAGCCAGTGTCGGCGCTGGACCGCCAGCAGGGCGCCGCCGTCCTACGCCGGATGGCTGGCGCGCACGAGACGATGATCCTGGCGCTGCATGACATCCCGCTGGCGCTGGAGTACGCGGATCGGATCGTGCTGCTCGAGGCCGGGCGGATCGCGCTGGACGCGCCGGCGGCATCGTTGCGGGAGGCGGACCTGACGCGGTTCTATGGATAAGCTGGAGAATAGGCCCGGCGCCGGGGTGCGCCTGGGCTATGCCCACTTCAGCCTAGCCCATCTTATTCACGGCATGGCAGGGATTCGGCAACGGGTGTCGCGTAAGCTGCTAATCGCGTTTATGGATTGGGTGTCGAAGCCATCCATTCACACCATCACGCCGAGCCACACCCGCTA
>JAABUX010000909.1_pt1 | contig 47349 bp, 44 predicted proteins | sample 5561851 | NCBI WGS metagenome assembly JAABUX01 (sample SAMN10711883, study PRJNA513361) | rock metagenome | isolation source: Antarctica rocks | place: Antarctica: Victoria Land, Richard Nunatak red sandstone | collected 2016-01-03 | reverse complement strand
TTCTTGCCGTTCGGCGTCGCCAAGATGCTCTGGATCGCGCTGTCGCTCGCAGCGCTATGCGTCACGGGCGCAACGCTCGCAGCGATCGCCGACCGCCCAACCGTGGCCGTCATGCTGATCTTGACGCCCACGGTGGGTGTGCTGAACTTGCGCTACGGCGAACCCGTGCCGTTCGCGATCGCCGCACTCTGCATCGCCGCCTGGTGCATGCAACGCCGATCCCCGCGAAGTGCGGCAATTGCGGCCGCCTTCGCGATGCTCGAACCGCATGTCGGCCTGCCGGCGGTCGTCGGTCTGTTCGTGCTCGTTCCTGCGACGCGATGGACGCTCGTTGCGATGGGGAGCGGGCTCGCCGCGATAAGCCTCGCGACGCTCGGTCTCCACACCAACCTCGAGTATTTCACCGCGTTCTTACCGGCTCAGGCGACAGCCGAACTGATCGCAGTCGATCAATACAGTCTTTCGCATGCCCTATATCTGCTCGGCATGCGGCCGCAAGCGGCACTCGCACTCGGCTCGCTCTCGTACCTCGCCGCAATCGGAATCGGCGTTCTCGCGGCCCGGCGCGTCGTCGCGCGGACCGAGTTGCCGGCGCTCGCCGTTTTGGTTCCGGTGGCCATCGCGATGCTCGGCGGCCCGTTCATACACGACGTGGAGATCGCTTCTGCCGTTCCCGCGGCGATCGTACTGGCGCCGCGGTCGTGGCTCGCGCGAATCGCGCTCGCGCTTCTGGTCGTCGAGTGGACCCAGTGGTGGCGTGCGGTCGCGGTGCTCGTCGCTGCGGCCGCGTTCGGCGGGGCGATGGTGGCGTTTCCACGGTGCTCTGCACGCCAGTGGGCCGGCTATGCCCTCGCGGCGACCATCGTCCTGTTGGGCATCAATCGCGCCTTGCCGCTCGGCGCGGCGCATCCCCAATGGCAGGTCGTAGGAGCGCCGGCTACGCCCGTCCGGCCGACCGATCTTTCCTCGATTCCTTGGGGCTGGGACATCAGATTATCGCCGGCCTCGAGTACGCCGAGCTTGCGTACGACGCTCGAAAAGATACCGACATGGCTCGGCCTCGCGCTCCTACCGGCGGCTCTGCTGCGAACCGATGGTTCGTCGTGTTCTTCGCGGCACGGCGCCGGCGCCTCAAGCGGTTCCCGGTGTAAGACCTCGCTCTCGCAAGCGAGGACAAGTACGTAGGTGTACATAATCGTATTGTGAGGTATGCCTAAATCAGCGCCGGTTATTGGACTTTTACGCTCTCGCCCGCAGGCGCCCCCGCTTTACGTGCGGCTGACTTTGATACTCCTGTTGATCGGTTCGTCTGCCGGCTCGGCCGATGCGATTCCGGTTTTCGCGCATCGCTACGGCTTGGAATGCCAGACCTGTCATACCGAAGTGCCACACCTCAACGGCTTCGGCGCGCGGTTTCTCGCCAACGGCTATCGCATCGACGGCCTCGCGCCGCGCGGAGCATTGCCCGTGGCGACCAAAGTCCAACTCGCGTACTCGAGCGATGTCGACCCGGGCGGTCTGCCCAAGGCGCTCGTCGACGAGCTGGAGCTGTTGACCGGCGGCTCGCTCGGGGCGCGCACGAGCTATTTCGCTGAGACGTACCTCATCGACGGCGGCCGTCCCGGAGCCGTGCGCGACGCGTGGGCGGCCTATCACATCGGCTCGTACGCGCGGCCGCGTACGTCGGCGACGGTGACGGCGGGACAGTTCACGCTGCCGCTGCCGCTCGATCCAGAGACGTTTCGGGAAACGCAGGCGCACTATGCGCTATGGGATCAGGTCGCCGGGCGCAATCCGTTCAACTTCTTCGATCCGCACCAGGGCGTGGCGCTCGAACTCGGCAGCGGCGGCGCGACGACGGTGACGCTCGCGGCGCTCGCCGGGCACGATAAGCTTTCCGGCCTGCCCGCGTATGGCACCGACCGCATGGCGTCCGTCCGGCACGCCGTGGGATCCGTCGTGGCAAGCGCGTATCGCTACGACGGCTCGCGACGCTTTGGGGCGGCGATCGATCGCTTCTGGCGGCAAGGCTACGGTCTGGGCCTACGCAGCGCCGCCTTCGAATTCGACGCGGTTTACCAGCACGGCTTCGATACCGATGCCGATGGGGTTGGAACGGCGCTGCGCTCGAGCGGCGGTTTCGTGCAGGCGCGTTACGCGCTGACGCCGCGCGATTTCGCGATCGTTCGTTACGACGGCACGCAAGACGATAGCGGGCTCTACCGCGCGCTCGTCCTCGGCGGCGGCCATCGCTTCGGCCACAACACCCGCTTGACGCTCGAAGACGTCGTCACGCATACGCCCGTCGCGCGTCATACCGTCAACGCCGCGCTCCTGCTCGCCTACTAAAGCTCGCTACGCCGAGACGGCTTCACGGACCGTCTGCGTTACCTTCGGCGGCGCGGGATCGAAACGTTCGTGGCGCCACACGAACGTGCCGAGCCCTTGCGTGGCCGTACGAAGTTCGGTGACGTAACGAATCAGCTCCGCCTGCGGTGCATCCGCGGTAATGCGCGAGAACCCGGCCCGTTCGGCGGGTTCGAACGCGAGCACGTGACCGCGTTTGGCGGTGAGCCCGCCGAGGATCGCGGACGCCGTGTCCTCGGGGACGATCGCTTCGATGCGTGCGATCGGTTCGAGCAGGAGCGGAGCGCATTTCGCGAGCCCATCGCGAATCGCCATGCCGCCCGCGGTTTTAAAGGCTTGTTCGCTCGAATCGACCGCATGATACGCGCCATCGACGAGCGTCACGTGCAGGTCGACGACCGGAAAGTTCGCGATCGGTCCGGACCCGAGCGCCTCGCGGACGCCTTTCTCGACGGCAGCGAAGAACTGCCGCGGCACCACGCCGCCGACGATCTCCGCCGCGAACGTAACGCCGTGACCGCGTTCGCGCGGTTCGATGCGCAGCACGACGTCGGCAAACTGACCGTGGCCGCCCGTCTGATGTTTATAGCGTGCGCGGACGTCGATCGCGTTCGCGATCGTTTCGCGAAACGCGATCGCCGGATCGCCCGCATCGAGTACGAGATGGTATTTGCGCGCGAGTCGCGCGAGTGCGGTCGCGACGTGCACCTCGCCTGCGCCGAGCAATTGTAACTCGCCCGTAAATTCGGCACGTGCGACGCGTAGCGCCGGATCTTCTTCGACGATGCGGGCGAGGGTCTGCGAGAGTTTCGCTTCGTCCAGACGTTCGCGCGGCCGGATAGCGACGGCGTACGACGGCTCGGCGAGCGCCGGCACGAAACGCGGCTCGGCCGCGCGCAGCGCGAGCGTATCGCCCGTCACCACGCCGTCGAGCCGCGCGATCGCGACGATTTCCCCCGGACCCGCCGAGGCGAGGGTCTCGTTGCGCTTTCCCTGCAAGCGGTAGAGCCCGGCGGCGCGCACCTTGAGTCCATCACGCGAAACGTCGACGAGCGACGCGTCGGCCGTCAGCGTGCCGTCCCACACGCGCACGACCGAAAGTTTTCCGGAGTGCGGGTGGACGAAGGTCTTGCACACTTGGGCGACCAGGGACGCCGCCGCGTCGCCGCGGGGCGCGGGAAACTGCCGCTCGATCACCGCGAGTAGCGCGCCTGCCGCAACCCCGATATCGGTCAAGCCCGCGCCTGCGAGCACCGGCACGATGCGATCGTCGCAGGTCTCGTCGTGCAAATCTTGGCGAACCTCAGCGAGTGGCGGCTCGATACCGTCGATCAATTCTTCGAAGAGGCGATCGTCGAAGTCACCGAGCGTCTCGAGCAGACGTTGCCGCGCTTCGTCGACCGGCACGGCGAATTCGCGGTCGATCGGAATCTCGCGCGACGTCCCGTTCTCCGCGACGTAGGCGTGCCGTTCGGAGAGTTCGATATAGCCGCGGAACTGCTCCGCTTCGCCGAGCGGCAGATGCTCGGCGACGATGCGCTTGCCGTAGTGCGCGATCAACGCCGCGAGCGTCGCGCCGAAATCCGTCCCGGGCTTATCGAGTTTGTTGATGAAGAAACAATGCGGCATGCGGCGTTCGTCGAGGAACTCGACGAGCCGGCGCGTCTGACGCACGCGCGCGGGATCGGCGTCGATCACGACGATCGCGGCGTCCGCGCCTAAGAGCGCGAGTTTCGTCTCTTCGAAAAAATCGACGAACCCCGGGCAGTCGATCAGCGTGAGATCGATCGCCGCCGTGGACGCATAGGCGAAGCCGACGCACGTCGACTGGCCGCGATCGATGCATTCGGGCTCGTAGTCCGTCGTGGCCGTTCCGTCTTCGACCGTGCCGCGTCGCGGCACCGCGCCGCAGCGTACGAGCAGCGCCTCGACGAGCGTGGTCTTCCCGGCATGATGGGGTCCGACGATAGCGACGTTGCGGCGGCGAGCGAGTTCGGCCATACAACCCTCGGATGCTACATCGAGCTTACAGGACAGCGGGCTTCGTTTCGGATTAGAGCCGCTCCTCGAGCGCCCGAATCGTGGGCCGCGGTCCGGCGGCGACGATCTCGTCGCCGATTTGGAGCACCGTATCGCTCGGCGGCCGGAACGTCATCAGGTTGCTGCGCTTGAGCGCGAGGACCATCGCTTCGCTGCCGGCGCCGACGAACTCCCCGAGCGTTCTGCCGGCCCACGGCGACCGTTCGGGAATCGCGAGATCCTCGAGCAGCAGATCGGTATTGCCCGCTTCGAGAATCGTATCGATGAACTCGACGGCGGTCGGCCGCATCGCGAGGCTGGCCATTCGTTTCCCGCCGATGTAATAGGGCGAGATGATGCGGTTCGCACCCGCAAATTTGAGATTCTCTTGCGAATCGTCGCGATTCGCACGAGCGACGATGAAGAGGTCGGGCCGCAGCACGCGTGCCGAGAGCGTGACGTAAACGTTATCGGCATCCTTGTCGGTGGCGGTCACGAGACCGCGCGCCCGTTCGATGCCGGCTTCGCGCAGCACGTCGGGCGACGTCGCGTTTCCCGAAATGGTAAGGTAGCCCGCGGCCACCGCATCTTCGAGCGACGTTTGATTGACGTCGATCACGACGAACGGGACGTGTTCGGCGACGAACTCGCGAGCGATCTCGCGCCCGACGCGGCCGAAACCGCAGAGAATGAAGTGATCTCTCACGCCGCGCACGCGATTGCGCGTCCGGCGCCGTCCGAATTCCAGTCCAAGTTGTCCCTCGAGCAGAAAGCTTGCGAATGCCAAAAACGTATAGCTCGTCGCGCCGACACCGAGTACGATGACGACGAGCGTCAACCAACGGCCGCCGGCCGAGAGCGGATGCGGTTCGCCGCCGACGGTGGTGATCGTCGTGACCGTCATATACAGCGCGTCGAACCAGGACCAGCCTTCGACCAGCATGTAGGCGAGCACGCTGACGGCGATGACGAGCAGCAATAGGGCGATCGCGACGCGTAAACGCGCCGGAACGACCGAACGAGCGGGCATGTACCGACGTTCCACGCCGGCCGCACGCGCCCCATGCTGCCGCGCAACCGCGAGCGGGCGCCGGTAGTCCGTAACCACGCATGAGCACGATGAACTTTATCCGGCGCGGTTCCGGCAAGCCGTTACTTCTCGTTCACGGCTTGGGCGGCAGCTGGCGATCGTGGAATCCGGTGCTGGAGGCGCTCGCCGCACAGCGCGACGTTATCGCGATCGACCTGCCGGGTTTCGGCGCGACGCCGCCGCTGCCGAGCGCGCCGACGTTTCTGGGTCTGGCGGATGCCGTCGAGGCGTTTCTGCGCGAACACGAGTTCACCGGAATCGACGTCGTGGGCAGTTCCATGGGCGCGCGACTCGTGCTCGAACTCGCGCGACGCAACCTCGTCGGCGCGAGCATCGCACTGGACCCCGGCGGCTTCTGGCGGGGCTGGGAAGAGTCGTTGTTTGCGACGTCGATCGGGGCGTCGATGAAGCTTATTCGCGCGCTGCAGCCGGTTCTGCCGCTGCTAACGGCCAATCCCGTGACGCGCACGGCGCTCTTCGCGCAATTCTCGGCGCGGCCGTGGGCGTTGCCCGCGCAGCTCGCGCTCGACGAGCTACGCACGTTCGCAGCCTCGCCGTCGTTCGACGCCGTCCTGGAAGATCTCGTGACGGGTCCGCGCCAAGCCGGGGCTCCGGCCGGAACGTTACGCGCGCCGCTCGTCATCGGGTGGGGCCGCGCGGATCGCGTTTGCCTGCCGCGCCAAGCCGAGCGCGCCCTCGCCGCATTTCCGGATGCCCGGCTGCACTGGTTCGACGGCAGCGGTCACTTTCCGCAATGGGACGTTCCCGTCGAAAGCGTGCGGCTTATCTTACAAACGACGGTGTGACGCAACGGCAGCCTCGGGAGTACCGTAGCGGGCGTTGCGAGAAATGTCGCGCCAACCACTTCTGAAGGAGGACCCGCTTTTGCGTCAATCGCTTACCCGCGGTCGCTTTGCGGTTGGAGCCGCAGCCACGTTCGCGTCCATCGCGATCATCAAGGCTCCCGCAAAGGCCGCGCAGTTCAATTATAAAATGGCTCACAATCTGCCCGTGAACCATCCGCTGCACGTCCGCAACGTGCAATGTTGGAACGCGGTAAAGAAAGAGTCCAACGGCCGGCTCGACGTGCAGGTTTTCCCGAACAACATTCTGGGCGGCGATACGCAGGTGCTCTCGCAGCTGCGCGTCGGCGGCGTGCAATTTTTCACGCTTTCCGGCGGCATTCTCACGTCGCTGGTTCCCGTCGCTGCGATTCAAGGCGTCGGGTTCGCGTTCAAAGATTCGAAAACGACCTTCGCGGCGATGGACGGCGAGATCGGGACGATCGTACGCAAGGAAACCGACGCGAAAGGTTTGATCGCTTTCGACAAAATTTGGGAGAACGGCTTTCGGCAGATCACCTCGAGCACGCACCCGATCACGAAAGTCGAAGACCTCGAAAACTTTAAAATCCGCACCCCTCCCGGCCGGCTCTGGATCGATCTTTTCAAAACGCTCGGCGCGTCGCCGACGCCGATCAATCTCGCCGAGGCGTATACCGCGCTGCAAACCAAGGTCGTCGACGGTCAAGAGAATCCATATGCGGTAATCGAGACGACGAAGTTTTACGAAGTTCAAAAGTACCTAAGCGTCACCAATCACATGTGGGACGGCTACTGGCTGCTCGGCAATAAGGACGCGTTCAACGCGCTGCCGCCCGACGTTCAAAGCATCGTCAGGCGCAATACGACGAAATACTCGCTCCTGCAGCGCCAAGACGTCGCGTTGCTCAATGGATCGCTCGCCGATAAGCTCGGTCGCCGGGGACTTATTATCAATAAGGCGGACACGTCGGGTTTCCGTAAACGTTTAGAGCCGTTCTACACGAAGTGGAAAGGTGAATTCGGCGACGTCGCCTGGTCGGCGCTCGAAAAATACTCCGGGAAACTGGGGTAGCACCGCATCACACGCACGCGCTCCATCGATACCGCGATCGGCCGGATCACCGAGCCGATCGCGGCGCTTCTCCTCGTCGTCGAAGTCGTCATTCTGCTCAGCGGCGTGGTGTCGCGGTACGCGCTGCACCACGCCCTGGTCTGGACGGACGAACTCGCGACCATCATCATGCTGTGGCTCTCCATGCTCGGCGCCGTTATCGCTTGGCGGCGCAGCGAACACATGCGCCTTACGGCCCTCGCGCGCGCGCTCGGCGGCCGGGCATCGCAATGGTTCGATGCGGTCGTTGCGACGATCGTCGCCGGCTTCTCGCTCGAAATGTTGCCCGCCTCGCAAAAGCTCTTCGTCACCGATTTGATCGACGTGACGCCGGTGCTCAACTTGCCGCGCTCGTGGATCATCGCCGCGATCTTCGTCGGCATGCTGCTCTTACTCGTGCTCTCGATCGTGCGTCTACTCGAACTCGATCGCGGCATCGTCCTGCGCGTGCTGCTGGGCAGCGCCGTCCTCGCCGGGGCGTTCTTCTTCGCGCGACCGTTCTTCGCGACGCTCGGCAATCTCAATCTCGTGATCTTCTTCTTCTTCATCGTGGGCGGCGCGATCGCGGTCGGAACACCGATCGCGTTCGCATTCGGATTCGGCACGCTGACGTATATCTTGTTCGCGACGAACGTGCCGCTCGAAGTCGTCGTCAGCCGCATGGACGAAGGCGCCTCCAACATCGTGCTGCTGGCCATCCCGATGTTTATTTTGCTCGGCTATCTGATCGTCAGCGGCGGCATCGCGCAGCGCCTGGTCGCGGCCCTCGCCGCGCTCGTCGGGCATCTGCGCGGGGGGCTCGGCATCGTGCTCGTGTTCGCGATGTACGTCGTCTCCGGCATCTCCGGCTCGAAGACGGCCGATATGGCGGCCGTCGCGCCGGTGCTCTTTCCGGAAATGCGGCGGCGCGGCTCCGAACCGAACGATCTCGTCGCCATGCTGGCGTCGGCGGGCGCGATGGCGGAAACGATCCCGCCGAGCCTCGTGCTGATCATCATCGGCTCGGTGACCGGCGTATCGATCGGCGCGCTTTTCACGGCCGGGCTGATGCCCGCGCTGCTCGCGGCGGTCTGTCTGCTGATCGTGATTCTCGTGCGCTCGCGCGGAGATAAGGTCGAACTCGCGAAGCGCGCGACAGCCCGCGAGATCGCGACGGCGATGTTCGCCGCAATTCCGGGGTTCGCGCTCCCGTTTCTCATCCGGGCGGCGGTGCTCGGCGGCGTCGCGACGGCGACCGAAGTGTCGACCGTCGGCATCGTCTATTCGATCCTCGTCGGCGCGCTGCTCTATCGCGAATTGAAATGGCGCGATATGTATCCGCTGCTGCGCGAAACGGCCGCGCTCACCGGCGCGATCATGCTCATCATCGCGACGGCGACCGCGATGGGCTGGGCGCTCACGCAGTCGGGATTCGCACAGCAATTGACGGGCGCGCTCGCGCACGCACCGGGCGGGGCGGCGGGATTCATGGGGCTCTCGGTACTGCTTTTCATCGTGCTCGGCTCGGTGCTCGAAGGGATTCCGGCCGTCGTGCTCTTCGGGCCGCTGCTCTTTCCCATCGCGCGAAGTTTCGGCATCGACGACGTACAGTACGCGATGGTCGCGATTCTCGGCATGGGGGTCGGCTTGTTCGCGCCGCCGCTGGGATTCGGATACTACGCGGCGTGCGCGCTCGGACGCGTCTCTCCCGATCACGCGATGGGCCGCATGGTGCCATACCTCTCGTCGATCGTCGTCGCGCTCGTAATCGTCGCGGCGGTTCCGTGGTTCTCGACCGGCTTCTTACATCGGTAAAGCACGGAATCGGTGCGACGGTTCGAGCGCTTCAAAATCGACGCGAGAGCGAAACGGTGACGCGGCGGGGGCAACGCAATAGCTAGGCGGTGAGCGCGGATTCGTCGATGCGTCGCGCGAGCAGCGCGATAGCGGCGATGCCCAGAGCCACGAGGCCGAGCGCGAGGCGCAGTCCGACGGCGTCCGAAACGAAGCCGATGAAGGGCGGTCCGACGAGAAAGCCCGCGTACCCGACGGTCGAGACGCCGGCGAGGCCGACGCCCGCCTCGAGTCCGCGCATGCGGCCGGCGATGCTGAACGTTACGGGGATGACGTTCGCGAGGCCGAGCCCGACGCACGCGAAGCCGGCGAAGCTCGCCCAAACCGCCGGCACGACGAGCGCAACGACGAGCGCGCACGTTGCCACGACGGCGCCGGCGGCGAGCGTCGGCCGGCGGCCCAAGCGCGCCACGATCGCATCCCCAGCGAACCGTCCCAGCGCCATCGCGAAAGAGAACGCGCCGAACGCGGTCGCCGCCGTCGCAACGCTGGTTCCAAGGGACGTATGGACGTAGATTGCGCTCCAATCGGCCATCGCGCCTTCACCGACGAGTCCGAAAAATGCCAGCGCGCCGAGCAGCCCGACGCGAGCGAAGAGCGCACGACGCGGCTTTCGTTGACCGCGCGCCGCCGCGCGTGACCCATCGCTCGCGCGCGAAATCGCGTCGCCGGCGAGGAACGCCACGGCGACGAACAGCACCGTCTCGGAAATCGTCGCGACGATGACGGTGTTGTGCACCGCGCCGCCGCCGGCCGCGAGCAACGCCGCCGTGACGAACGAACCCGCGAGGCCGCCGAGACTAAATACGCCATGAAACGACGACATGATCGGCCGCGCGACCCCGCGTTCGACCACGACCGCCTGCGCGTTCATCGACACGTCCATCGCGCTGTAGGCGGCGCCCAGGACGAACGTCGCGGCGAGCAGCGTTGCGAACGTCGGCGCGACATACGGTAACGCGAGCGTCGGGATGGCGACGAGCGAAGCCGCGATGCAGATACCGCGGCTGCCGCGCCGGGCGATCCAGGCGCCGGCGAGCGGCAGCGAGACGATCGAGGCGACCGCAGCGGACAGCAACGCGATCCCGAGCGCTCCGTCGCCGAGCGCGAGACGGGCTTTGAGCACGGGAAGATGCGCGACCCACGTACCGTAGGTAAAACCGTTAACGAAGAAGAGCGTCGAGACGGCGACGCGCGGGGCGACGCTCACCGCCGCGATGCGATCGGCGTTTCCGGCAGGTACCGTTCGGCGACGTGCGCGCGAAACGCGGCGATCAGCGGCGGAATCGGTTCGCGTTCGGCGATGACGAGACCGATCGTTTTCGTGACGACGGGCTCCACCAGTGCCGCCCGATGCAGATGCCGCAATGGTTCGAGCCAGCGCGAATAGCTTTCCGCCATTACGCACGACCAGTTTCCCGTTTCGAGATAACAGAATTGACTGATCATCGAACTCGCTTCGATGCCCACGGTCGGCGTGATGCCCAGGCTCGCGAAGATGCCGTCGATGATGCGGCGATTCTGCATATCGCGGCGCAACAGGCAGAGCGGGAGCGCGGCCGTCTCGCGCCACTCGATGGTCGAACGTCCCCCGAGCGGCGAATTTGCGGGCGTGACGAGGACGTAACGCTCTTCGTACATCGAATGCACGATCACGTGGCCCAGCGGTTCGTTATCCGTGTACGAGACCGCGGCATCGAGTTCGAACGCGGCGAGCCCACGCAAGAGTTCGGCCGACGTAAGTTCGGCTTGGTCGATGACGACGTGCGGATGTTCCGTCGCGAAGGCGGCGGTCACGGGCGAAACCGCGGCGATCGCGGAGGGGACGATCCCCAGGCGCAAGCGGCCCGCGAGCGCGCCGCGCGACGCGCCGAGTTCCTGGCGCAGGGCCTCGGCATCGCCGAGCATACTGCGCGACCACCGCAGCACGATCTCGCCTTCGGGAGTGAAGCCGCGGAAGCGATTGCCGCGTTCGACGATCGCGACGCCGAGTTCGTCCTCGAGCTGGCGCAGTGCGAGCGAAAGCGTGGGCTGGGCGATATCGCAGCGTTCGGCTGCGCGGGCGAAGTGCTTCTCGGCAGCGAGCGCGACGAGATACTCGAGTTGACGGATCAGCACGAAGAAGTGGATTCGTGAGGCGGGCGTCGCATGCTTCTACCTATGCACGACGGAACGGGCGACCAGGCGGGCGCGTTGCGCAACGAAGCGATCACGCTCGCGTCGCGCATTCGCATCGCCTTACCGTATCGCCGCGCTACCGCAGCCGACCTCGCGGCGGCGGAGGCCGAGCTCCTGCGACTTCGAAACGCGGGTGTCGCCGAGGATGACGACGCGCTCGTCGAACTCACGAACCTGCGCGACACGCTCGCGATTTTGACGATTTAGCTCGCCGGACGCGCTCCCGCCGTTTCGTCATGGGCATGCCCGGCGCCGTGGTCCATCGGATTTCGCCAATTGAGAAAGACGAGCCAGGCGGCGATGCCGCCGAAGACGAGATTTAACCAAAACGTGTAGTCGATGGAAAAATGGACGAGCATCTCTTTGACGTTCGTAAGGGGCCGCGGCACGAGATGTAGCGCGTTAAAGACCAGGTCCATCACGATCGCGCCCAGGGCCATCGTTACGTAGAACACGACGCCGATGTAGACGGCCATCTTGATGCCGTAATATTTACGATAGACGTCGAGCAACGGCAACACGATCAGGTCCGCATAGAGAAACGCAAGAACGCCGCTAAAGCTAATGCCGCCGGACCACAAGATCGCAGCCATCGGCACGTTCCCGATCGAGCACACGAACGTGACGACCGCAATGAGTGGCCCGATGAAACCTCCGCCGACCGTTTGAATCCAGGCCGGCGCAGTGCCGAGAAACAGCGCATGCCAGAGACCGCGCGGGACGAATTCGGCGAGAAAGCCGGCGATCAAAAAGCCGAGGACCAGATCGAACCATAACATCGACCAGTCCATCGCGAAATGCTGCGCCATGATGACGGGAAACTGCGGGTTGCGGACCTTCGCCCACCAGGTCCCTCCCGCGACCGTCATATCGTGGTCCATACCGGGTTCCGCCTGCGTCGCGCGCTCGCGCGCCCGCTCGACGAGCTCCTTCGGATACGTCAAGCGGACGAGCCCGCTCATGATCGCAATCAAGACGATGCCGCCGATCCATTCGGCGAGCGTGAACTGCCACGCCATCAGAAGCCACAGCACGATGCCGAGTTCGATGACGAGATTCGTGGATGCGAACAGGAACGCAAGCGACGGAATCAGCGCCGCCCCTTTGGCGAACATGGAACGCGTGACCGCCGCCGACGCATACGAACACGACGAGCTCGCGGCCCCGAACACCGTCGCGAGCGCGATCTCTTTAGGTCCGTCGCGCCCCAACAGTTCGCGCATGCGTCCGTTCGAAACGAGTGTTTGAATCGCGCCCGAGATTGCGAAGCCGAGCACGAGGCTCCAACCGACATCCCAAAACATGCCGGCCGCGATCGCGAGCGCTTCCCAGACCTTACTCAAGGCGGGCCAATCCGGCGCCTACGGGCGCGTCGCCGCTTGCGCCGGCAAGAGCTTCTGCGCGAAATACGTAAATTCGAGCGCGGTCGTGAACGACTGCTCCTTGATGTTGGCACCGGCCCCGTGGCCCCCTTCGGTGACTTCGTAGAACAGATACGGGTCGCCGAGCGCGGCGAGTTTCGCTGCGAATTTGCGCGCGTGCTGCGGGCCGACGCGGTCGTCTTTCGTCGTGGTCCAGACGAACGGTGCGGGATAGGTGACGCCCGCCTTGAGGTTCGCATACGGCGATATCGACCCGAGGAACGCGCGCTGCTCCGGGATCGCGACGCTGCCGTATTCGCCAACCCACGACGCTCCCGCAGCGATTTTTTCAAAGCGCAGCATATCGAGCAGCGGCACCGCGATATCGACGGCCTGCCAGAGCTCGGGATGTTGCGTGAACTCGACGCCCATCAACAGTCCACCGTTGGAGCCGCCGCGGATTCCCAAGTGACGCGCACTCGTGATCTTGCGCGCCGTCAAGTCTCGCGCGACGGCCGCGAAATCGTCGTAGATGCGCTGCCGATGCGTCGTGAGTCCGGCTTCGTGCCACGCCGGTCCGAATTCGCCGCCGCCGCGAATGTTCGCGAGTACGTATGCGCCGCCGCGCTCGAGCCAGAGCTTACCGAGCGTCGCGCTATACGTCGGCGTTTCCGAGACCGCGAAGCCGCCGTAGGCGTACATGATCGTCGGCGTCGTGCCGTCGAACGCCATCGTCTTGGGTCGCACGACGAAATACGGCACGCGCGTGCCGTCGCTCGAGGTCGCCTCGTGCTGCTCGACGACGTCGCGCGACGCATCGAACTTCGGCGCTAGCGCCTTCACGTTCGCAACGGTGGCGCGGTCGACATCCGCGAGCGCGAGCGTCGACGGCGCGAGAAACCCCGTCACCGCGACGAATGCAGCCGAGCCGTGGAGGTCGGCGCTGACCGGCCCGATCGTGGAGTCGTCGGGAAGATCGAGCCGCTGCTTCGTCCACGAGCCGTCGGCCTTCGCGGCCAGCACGTAGGCGCGGCCCTTGACGTTCTCGAGCGTCGAGATCAGCGCACGGTCGCGCGTCGTGATCACGCCCTCGAGCGTTTCGCGAGCGCCGGGCGCGTAGACGAGCGTCGGCGTCAGATGCGCGGGGTCCGCGAGCGCACGATCTACGTCGACCGCCACGAGCGAACCCGCCGCGAACGTCGTCCCGTTCGCAGGCCACGCTTCTTCGGTTTTCACGAGCATGCGCCCGTGAATCATACCGACCGGCGAAGCTTTGAGCGGAATGCCGAGTTTGCGCGTGCCGTTGGGGGTGACCACGTACGTCTCGTGTTCGAAGAACGAGATACCGCGTTCGACGAGCGCGAGCCGCCGGCCCTCGCCGTCGCGGAGCACGGAGGGACTGACGCTGACGTCGCTCGGAGAGCCGCGGAAGATTTCGACGGCGGCCGCGAGCGGTTTCCCGCGCGCGAGACGCTTTACTACAAAAGGATAGCCCGAGGCCGTCAGTTCGCCCGGCGTCCACGCGCGCGATACGAGCAGCGTGTCGTCATCGAGCCACGCGATGGTTTGTTTCCCGTGCGGCAGCACGAAGCCATCGGAAACGAACTGCTTGGTCGCAAGATCGAACTCGCGCACCGTCGTCGCGTCCTCGCCCCCGTCGGAAAGATCGATCAGGCAGCGGCGTTCGCCGGGCGCTTCGCAATCGGCACCGTGGAACACCCAATTTTTGCCTTCCGCCTTCGCGACCGCGTCGAGATCGAGCACCGTCTCCCACGCGGGCGCCGGCTTCGCGTAATCGTCGAAGCTCGTGCGTCGCCAAATGCCGCGCACGTGTTCGGCGTCTTGCCAAAAATTATAGACGCGTCCGGCGATGATGTGCGGGGTGGGAATGCGATCCTTCGCTTCACCCGCGGCGACCGCATCCGCGTACGCTCCCGCGAAATGGGGATCGTTCTGTAGGACACCGAGCGTCTTCGCGTTCTCCGTCTTCACCCAGGCTTGCGCGCGCGCCGAGTCGACGCTTTCTAGCCAGACGAACGGATCGGCGCTCGCGTCCGCCGGCTGCGCGAGGGTGGCGGCGCCGGCCGTCCCGCCGAGCGCGACGCTCGTCGCGAGCGCCAGAAACGCTGCACGATAACGACCGAGCGACCGGGACACGAGCGACGTACGAGCTTCGAACACGGAGCCTCCTTAGCGGTAGGCCAGCGTTCTTCTGCGACGGACGGAACTTCGCCCGGTGCGCGCGACGCGCTAGAAGAGCGAGAGCGGCTCGAGCACGTCGACGGGAACGCGCTCGCCGGATTCGAGATAGCCGGAGCCCGGTTCGGCGACGACCAACGCATTCGCATCGGCGGAGGTGCGTACGAGCGAGGAGCATTGATTCTCGAGCGGATACACGACGAAGCCCGCTTCGCCGAGCTCTACCTTCGCGAACATTAGGAAATGACGACGGTCTTTGCGATGCAGGCGGCCGCGCAATGTCGCCTGGATCGACGGCGGAAACGGACGCTCGTGGCCGGCGAGGGCGCGCACGACGCCGCGCACGAGCGACACATACGCAACGTACGCCGCCGCCGGATTGCCGGGCAAGACCGCCACGAGGCGACCGCGGCACGAAGCGAAGCCGGTCGGCTTCGCCGGACGTACGGCGATCGAGTCGAAGGCGAAATCTGCCTCGAGCGAACGCAGCGTCCTCTTGACGAGATCGCGCTCGCCCGTCGATGCGCCGCCCGTCGTGATGACGAGATCCGCGAGGGCGAGCGCGCGTTCGAGCGTCTCGCGCAGCGGCGGTTCGGCATCGCGCGCATGTTCGATGAAGACGACGTCGGCGCCATCGCGTCGCGCGCTCGCCGCAAGCATCGTCGCGTTGCTGTTGCGAATCTGACCGCGTTTGGGAACGACGTCGATGCCGACGAGTTCGTTACCGGTGGAGACGATGGCGAGCCGCGGCCGGCGCAGCACCGCGATCGCGCCGTGACCCGCCGCTGCAAGTAAAGCCGCCCGGCCCGGCGTAACGACGTCGCCCGCGCGAAGCAGCACCTCGCCGCGCTTGGCGTCATCGCCGGCTTCGAAAACATGATCCAGCCGCGCGAGCGGTTCGTGCAGCGCGATCGTGTCACCGTCGCGCCGGACATCTTCAAACGGTACGACGGCATCGGCGCCATCGGGTAACATACCGCCGGTTGTAATCGCCATTGCGGTTTCCGGATCGAGCGGCGGCGGGACGTCTCCGGCGAAGGTCGCCTGGGTGACGCGCATGAGAAGCGGCGCCGCTTGGGACGCAGCGCGCGTGTCGCCCGCGCGCAACGCATAGCCATCCATGGCCGAGCGCGCGAACGGCACGATGTCGTCGGTCGCTCGCAGCGTTTCGGCGCAGACACGACCGCCCGCATCGAGCAACGGGACGCGCTCCGCCGGTAACGCCGGCGTCCGCGCGAGCATGGCGCGGCGTGCGTCGGGAAACGAAATGCGCTGCTGCGTGTCGGGGCTAAAGCGCGCGGGCACGATCACGACGGTTCCGCCCCGAAACGCTCGGGATGCGCGTAGACGTTGGCGCTTCCGCCGCGCACGAGCGCCGCAAGGCCGATGCCCGACGCCTCGGCCATCCGGACTGCGAGGCCCGTCGGTCGGGAGATCGCGGCGAGCGCCACGATACCGGCAACGGCGCATTTTTGGACCAGTTCGTAGCTCGCGCGGCTCGTGACGAGCGCGAAGCCGTCGCGCGGGTCGAGCTCTGCTGCGACCATCGCACCGATCAGCTTATCGAGCGCGTTATGGCGCCCGACATCCTCGCGGGCGAGCGCGATGCTGCCATCCGCCGACGCCCAGGCCGCGGCGTGCACGGCACCCGTGCCCTCGTTATAGAGCTGCCACGCGGGCAGCTCCGCCGCGGCGCGAAACAGCGCGGCGGGCCGGAGACGCTGCGACGCAGCGACCGTGCGTCCGGCGCGTAAGGCGTCGTCGATCGTCGTCACGCCGCAGAGGCCGCAGCCCGTGCGGCCGACGAGCGCGCGACCGCGATCGGCGAGTGCGGCCGCGCGCTCGTCCGGAATCGCGATCGCGACTTCGATACCTTGGCTGTACTTCACGGCGTGGATCGCGCCGACTTCGCTGCGGTCGGCGACGATCTCTTCGGTCAGCGTGAAGCCGCGTGCAAAATCTTCGATATCCGCGGGCGTACACATCATCACGACGTGCGGCCGGCCGTTATACGCAAGCGCCACGGGGACTTCTTCAGCGACGGTCGCGTCGCCGCCAGCGAGCGTCGTCTCTTCGATTCGCACGAACGTGCGGCGCTCGACCGGTTTCGCATACCCGAGCCCGAACAGCGGATGCTGCGGATCGAGCGTTTCCCGCTGGGCGCTACGCGAGCGCGCCGTCGCTTTTCGCCTTTGTGTTGCCCACGAATTTCCAACCGAAGCGGCCCTTGATACAGAGATTTCCGCGCGTGACCGTCTGATCGAACGGCGAGGTCACTTTCACGATCTCGTTCTCTTGGACGTGCAGCGTGAGCGTGCAGCCGACGCCGCAATACGGGCAGATCGTATCGGTCGCTTTCTGCTTGCTCTCGTCCCACGTTCCGTCTTGGCGCATGTCGTACTCGCTCTTGAACATCAGCGCACCCGTGGGACAGACCGCGATGCAATTGCCGCAATACACGCACGCCGAATCGGGAAGCTCGACCGCGAACTCTGTCGATATGCGGGCCGCGAAACCGCGCCCGGCGACGGCGATCGCGAACGTATTTTGGAAATCCGTGCCGCACGCTTCGACGCACTTATAGCACAAGATGCACTTTTCGTAGCTGCGCACGTAGAGGCTGTTATCGATTTTGACCGGCTGCGCGACCGTTTCGCGATAGTCGGCGCTGGGCGCGTCGTGGTGACCCGTGTGCACGTTATCGCGCGCCCCGGCCGCGGCCGGCGGCGCCGGCGGACCGTAGCGCTCGATATCGGTCTTGTACTCGGCGCGCCACTCGGGGACGTCGGGCGTGGTACTCAAGTCGGTCGACGAATCGAGGAACTCCAAGACCATCTTGCGGCTGTGCCGGACGCGGTCGGAATCGGTTTTGACGACCATGCCCGGCTCGATCGTGCGATTGCACGACGGCACGAGCACGCGCGAACCGCCGACTTCGACGACGCAAATACGGCAGACGTTGACCGGATGGAGCGTATCGAGGAAGCAGAGGGTCGGAATGTTCTTGGCGTTGGCCTTGCAGACGTCCAAGATCGTCGAACCTTCGGGCGCGGTCACGGTGACGCCGTCGATTTCGAGCTCGATCTGACGCGGCGGGGCTTGCGGGGGAAGCAGCGTGATCACGTGATGAGTTCCAATCGGTGAATGGCCGATTCGATCGCGCTGTATGCCGTCTGCCCGAGGCCGCAGATCGAAGCATCTTTCATGACCAAACCGATTTCGTCGAGCAGTGAGATTTCGTTGCCGACCGAACCGCGCGGTTTGCCCGCGGCGATGCGCGCCAGCGCTTCTTCTTGGCGCACCGTGCCGACGCGGCACGGAACGCATTGGCCGCAGGATTCGTCGCGGAAGAATGCCGCGATGCGCTGGAGGATCGGCAGCATCTCGACGCTATCGTCGAGCACCAATATTACGCCGGAGCCGAGCGTCGCCTGCGACGCGCGGACGCCTTCGAAGGTGAGCGGCATATCGAGATCTTCGGGACCCACGAACAGGCCCGCCGCACCACCGAGCAAGATCGAGCCGAGCTTCTTGCCGTCCCGCATGCCGCCGGCCAACTCGAGCAAATCGCGCAGCGTCTTCCCGAACGGCACTTCGTACACGCCCGGCTTCTCGACGCATCCCGAAAGACAGAACAATTTCGGGCCGGTCGATGCTTCGGTTCCGATCCGTGCGAACGCCGGTCCGCCTTCGGTCACGATCTGCAGCACGTTGACGAGCGTCTCGACGTTATTGATCAGCGTCGGTTTATGGAAGACTCCCGACTGCACGGGAAACGGCGGCTTGTTGCGCGGTTCGCCGCGGAAGCCTTCGATCGAATTAAAGATAGCGGTTTCCTCACCGCAAATATATGCACCGCCGCCTTTACGAATCTCGAGATCGAAATTGAAGCCCGAACCGAGGATATCGTTGCCGAGCAGCCCCCGCGCGCGAGCGCGTACGATCGCATTGGTCAGCCGTTCGTTTGCGAGCGGATACTCTCCGCGCAAATAGATGAAGCCGAATTCGCAGCCCGTCGCGTACGCGGCGATCGTCAGCGACTCCACGAGCGCGAACGGATCGCCCTCCATGAGCGCCCGATCTTTGAACGTGCCGGGTTCGGACTCATCGGCGTTGCAGATGATGTAGTGCGGACGTACGGTTTGCTTTGCGACGGCATCCCATTTGCGGCCGGTCGGAAAGGCGGCGCCGCCGCGCCCCATCAGCTTCGCGTCGGTCACCTCGCGTACGACGGCCTCGGGGCCGATTTCGATCGCCCGCCGTAACGCCTGATAGCCGCCGTGCGAGCGATAATCGTCCAGACTCGTCGCATCGACCACGTCGACGCGCCGCAGCAATTGCAGCGACGGATCGCCGGCTTGCGGTATCGGCGGCCGCGCGACGCGCGCGATATCGAGCGCGCCGCCGAGCGCGGCGCGCACCGTCTCCATCGTTACGTCACCAAAGAGATGTTCGACCGGCGTGACGCCGGCGACTTGCAAGAACGCGGCGGGCGCGCGATCGCAGAGACCTAGACACGGCGAGCGCAGCCAAACGGCATCGGTATCGTGTACCTCGACGTGCGTTCCGGCGGGGCCGTGATGGGCGGCCGGTCCCACGGTGCGTTCGAGTTCGTCGATGAGCGCTTGCGAACCGCGCGGCATGCAGGCGACGTCTTCGCAGACGTGCAGCACGCGTTTCGCGCGCGGTTCGACGGCGAGCAGCGCGTAGAACGTGGCCACGCCGTAGGCGTCGGCGGGCGGCACGTCGAGCGTCTTACAGATGTGATTGAACGCGCCTTCGCTGATCCAGCCGACGCGCTCTTGCGCCGCCTGTAAGGCCGGCAGCAAGAGGTGGCGTTTGCGATGGATGCCGGTGGTGCCGTGCTGGTGCAGCGGCGCGAGCGCCGCGTCGATCGCGTCGCGTTCCTCGGCGGTCGGGTCTTCGCCGAGTAGTTTGAGATCGGGCATACGGCCTTTCTTCTAGTCCCCGACCGCCGCGCTCTCGCGCGGAATCGGTGCCGCTTCGGCCGCGTTGACCTCGTGACCGATCGCGAGCGGTTCCAGCTTGACCGCACAGGCTTTGAATTCCGCCGTCCCGGCGCGCACGTCGGTCGCGTTGATCGTAAGCCGGTTGACGCTGTACTCGTCGCCGAAGTGAAACGTCATAAAGACGATGCCCGCTTTGAGCGTCGGGTCGATGTGAACCGGCGCGACGATCGAGCCGCGGCGCGAGCTGATGCGTAGAACCTGGTTTTCGACGACGCCGATCCGCGCCGCATCGGTGGGGAACATGTCGATCGACTCCGTGCGCCGCAGCGGCGAATCGAAGCCGCTGGTCTGGACGCCCGTGTTGTAGTCGCTGAGGCGCCGCCCGGTCGTGAGGGTGAACGGATACTCCGCATCGGGACGTTCGACCGGCAGCTCGTGCGCGACGACGCTAAAGGGTGCCAGCATGCCGCCAACCGGCTCGTCCCAGAGGCGCGCATGGCAATACATCGTGCCGGGATGCTCGAGGTCCGGACACGGCCATTGGATGCCGTTCATCGCTGCGAGCCGCTCGTAGCTCATGCCGCCGAACATGTCGCCGCCGAGCGCGCGCACTTCGTTCCAAACGTCTTCGGCGGTCGGGTGACCCCAATCGGTGCCTAACCGTTTGGCGATTTCTGCGAGCGCCCAAAGTTCTTCACGCGCCTCGCCCGGGGGCTCGAGCGCCTTGCGAACACGCTGGACGCGCCGTTCGCTGTTGGTGACGGTACCGTCGGATTCGCACCACCCGGCGGCAGACGGCAGCACCACGTCGGCGAGCTGCGCGGTCTCGGTCAGAAAGATATCGAACACGACGAGGTGATCGAGACCCTTGAGTGCGTGTTCGGTGTGGTTTTGATCGGCGTCCGACTGAACGGGGTTTTCGCCGATGACGAAGACGCTCTTGAGCACGCCGCGATCCATCGCATCGAACATCTGCGTGAGCGTGTAGCCGTATTCGTTCTTTTGCGGCACGCCGTAGGCGTCGCTGAACTTCTTACACACCGCCGGGTCTAAAATATCTTGGAAGCCGACGAAGCGGTTCGGGATCGCACCCATGTCGCCGCCGCCCTGCACGTTGTTTTGACCGCGCAGCGGATTGACGCCCGAGCCGTACTTGCCGATGTGGCCGCAAAGCAGCGAAAGGTTGATGAGCGCGAGAACGTTGTCGACGGCGTTGTGATGTTCGGTGATGCCGAGCGTCCAGCAGATCATCGCTCGGTCGGCGCGGGCGTACAGGTGCGCGACTTCTTTGATGGTCGCGGCCGGAATGCCGGTCTCGTTTTCCGTGTATTCGAGCGTAAACGGTTCGACCGACGCTGCGTATGCCTCGAAGTTGGTGGTCGCGCGTTTGATGAAGCCGTCGTTGGAGAGGCCCGCATGGATGATTTCCCGGGCGATCGCATTGGCGAGCGCGATATCGGTGCCGATGTTGATCGGCATCCACGTGTCGGCCCACTGTGCGGACGCGGTGCGTCGCGGATCGACACTGATCAGCTTCGCGCCGTTATGAACGCCTTTGAGCACGTGATGGAAGAAAATCGGATGCGTTTCGCGCGCATTGGAACCCCACAGGAAGATGACATCCGTATGCTCGGCTTCGAGGTACGAATTCGTACCGCCGCCGGCACCAAAAACCGTCGCCAGACCGACGACGCTCGGAGCATGTCAAGTTCGGTTGCAACTATCGATATTGTGGGTGCGAAAGACCGTGCGCGCCAGCTTCTGAGCGAGATAGTTGGTTTCGTTGGTCGTGCGCGAGCAACTGAAAATTCCTAGCGCGTCGCCGCCATGGGCATCCATCGTGCGCCGAAAGCCGTCGGCCGCAGCATCGAGCGCTTCGTCCCAGCTGGCGGGCTCGAGCTTGCCATCTTTACGTACCAGCGGTTGGGTCAGGCGTTCGTATTTTGCCATCGAAATCTCCTCGGGTGCTGCGTCGTTCTTCAGCAATCGTTTGATGCATCGTAGAGGGCGGCGGTCATGCGAGCAAGGGTGGCCGTGTTATGGTGCGATTGGCGGTTTCAATCGTGCGCGCACTTCGAACGATGCCTTCGCGAGCGCGTGCGATTCGGCATGTTTTGCGTGCGCGTGTCCGCGTCCGGTCAGCTATCGATCGCCTGCCTTGCCACTACGCCGAGCACGAAGCCGCCTTGCATCGTATCGAGATTTTCGGGTAGGTAGCGGTTATCTTCGCGCGGCACCGATGCGGGCCGTCACTCCACTCCCGAAAAGGAAGAGATCTTTGCAAGCGATTTCACGTAACCGCTTTGCGCTCGCCGCGGTTTTTACGCTCGCCTTGGTGGCGAGCTTCGCCCGGCCGTCGAGTGCGTTTCTCGATAAGACCCGCTTCGCCGCCCACCTCGGCGTCGCGTACTTCTGCTTCCATCACTGGGTCCTCGGGCCGGTTCAGCAGGGCCAGTTTGCGAGCGGCGCGCCGCATCGTACGGCGTCGATCGTCAAAGGCGGCGCCGCCCTCCTGTTCGCCGTGCACGAAGTGCGGGTTTCGGAAAAGATCGCTCGCAAGAGCAAGAGCCCGCTGCTCCATAAACTCGACGGCAAACTCGTCGGCCTCGCCGCCACGTTCCTCGCCGTCGGCACGAGCCTTAAAGGCGGGCACTTCTCGCCGGACGACATCAAGGGGTTGAGTACCACGACCGACTCTGTAAGCTCGGATGCGGCGGCCGCCGGCCAACCGATCAAGGACGTTCCGATTCCCGATATCGGCACCGCACCGGCCAACGATTCGGATTCGGAAAAATAACCTCGTAGGGCACGTTCCGCCCGCTAGGCGAAACGAGTCGCCGTGATCGTGCGGCTCGATTCCTTTACGCTCCCCCCTGGCCTGCGACACGCTTGCCATCGCGATCGTGCTGGGCTGCGCGGTTTCGCGCCATGGCGACCGGCGCTCGTTTTCGCGGCCTTCGAGATGGCGATGCCCGTGGTCGGGATCGTCGCCGGCCGCTTCGCCGGGGCGCGCTTCGCGTCCGTGGCGCAAGTCACCGGCGGCCTCGTGTTGCTCGCCGTCGCGGTTCACGCGCTACGCGAGGCCTTTGAGGACGACGACGAAACGGCGGCGCTCGGCTTCGAAAGCGTGCGTGCGGCGTGCGCGGCCGGCCTTGCGATTTCGACCGACGAGCTCGCGGTCGGCTTCCCGATCGGCGCGGTCGGCGTTCCGGTCGCTCCGCTGCCGGCCACGATCGGAGCGCAAACGCTGCTAGTTACCCTCGGCGGCATCGCGCTCGGGCGACGCGTCGGCGAAGCCTTCGGCCGGCGCGCGGCGCGCGGCGCGGGCGTCGCAGCGGGCGTCGTTTTCGGCGCGGTCGGCGTGTCGCTGCTCGTCGAGGCCCTCCGGCGCTAAGGCCGGTCCTTCACGGCCCGTACGTCGCTGCCCGCCTTCGGCGTTGCGAGCAGACGCGAGGCTGCGACGGGTACCTGCCCCCAGCGCGAGAGATAGCGCGCGCACCACTTCGCAAAACGTCGCCGGTCCGTCGGATCGAGAACCGCAATCATGCCGAGGATGCAGGCAAGTTCGCCCGAGATCGGCGGCTTCGAATCGTGCATTGCGCCGATTAGGTCCGCGACACGACGCCGCTCGTCGTCGCCGAGGCGGAGTAACGCATCGCGCAGAGCGACGAACGCGGGCGAGTGCGAAGCCATCGAACGTATGTTCGATAGCCTGGCACCTCGACCTATCGCCGCGGAGCCACGTCGTTCGCTACCAGAGGGCTCCATCGCCGATCGTAATGTAGAGGATCGGCCCGATGCCCCATAACACGCCGACGAGCGACCAAACGGCTTTCTTACCGCCGTCGAGATCGCTGCGGCCGAGGATGTTGAGGATCATGAGGACGAGCGCGATCGGATGCAAGACGATCGCAACGAGAATCTGAAATACCATCTTCATGCTTCGAGCGTTGTACGCACGCGACGTTACCGCCTTCGGCTGGGTACGCTCGGTACAACACCCTTTTTGGAGAGTTGCGTATGAGCTTGAAACAATCGGCCGCGCGCGTCGTCAACGGCGCGAAAGATGCGATAGAACACCTACACCGGTCGGGCGAAGAAGACGAGCGTGGGGACGCCGCGCCCGATGCGCTCGCACTCCTTAAGGAAGACCACGAGCGCGTGAGCGCGTTATTCAAGACGGTGCTTTCCGGCGACGCCGGCTCGATGGCGAAAGCGCGCTCCACGATCGAGCGCATCGTGTCCGAACTAGAAGCGCACGCGAAGATGGAAGAAACGCTCTTCTATCCGGCCTTACGCGCCCGCACCAAAGCGACGGGCGAGGATCGCCAAACGGTGCTCGAAGCCGTGGAAGAGCACGGTTCGATAAAGGACTTGCTCAAGAAAATCAAACGCTCGACGGGCCGCGATGAAACGCTTAAAGCGAAGGTGCAAGTGCTCAGCGAACTCGTCGAGCATCACGTGCATGAGGAAGAGCACGAAATGTTCGGGGAAGCGCGCCGTCTCCTCGGCGAAAAACGTCTCGCCGAACTCGGCGTCGCGATGGCGAAATTCAAAACGAAAGCCCGCCGGTCGATCCGGACGGGGCCGGCGGGAAAAGCGAAACCGAAAGCTCGAGCCGGTCGTTAAGGCCGCCGGTTTCGCGCACGCGGAAACGCCCTCAGATGGTGAGGGCGTTTCCATACGGTGCACCGCGAAGGACTCGAACCTTCAACCAATTGATTAAGAGTCAACTGCTCTACCATTGAGCTAGCGGTGCACGCGAACGCGTGAGAGTTCGGTTTCTCGCACCCCGCTCCTCTGCGTCGCCCATGCCGTCGCGTGTCCCGATCGCGAACGGAAACGTGGTGCGCCCTCTGGGACTCGAACCCAGAACCAACGGATTAAAAGTCCGATGCTCTACCGATTGAGCTAAAGGCGCGTGCTCCGGCCGACTTATATTATCGCCTCCGTTACGATTTCCCGTCGCTGACACGCACTCGTCCTGAGGTCGGGTCTTCGGCGGGTGCGTTAACTCTCTCGGACAGGCCGATGAAGAAATCAGTGCTCGCATCGACCAGGACGCGTGAACGTCACTCGGCGATGGCGCGGCTCGGCGACGGAGAAACGCGAAGCGGGGGCTGGTTCCCGGCGACGATATTTTTCCCGACGTCCTTCGCGCCGCACAAACGTTAAAATACCACGCAACGTACGCGCATAAGCTCGGGTCTTCGCTCGATGTCGAGTGCAGTGCGATTCCGATCGTCGTGCGTGGAGTCACGGAGCGAGCCTACGTGAATCGCCCGCGACGTCACGGCGGCGACGCGCCTCGCGACGTCCGTTTGCGCGCAAGCAGCCGCCACGTCGACGACCGCTACGAAACACATCGACGCGGGCCTCGCCCTCGTGCTCGCAGACGCTTCGTAGAAACGACAACGTGCCGGCTCGATTCGGCGGCGACGAATTCGTCCTCTCACTGGCAGCGATCGAGCACCCATCGGAAGCCGAGGCTCTGGGAGCGCGCATCGTACAATTGCCCTCGGAGCCCTACATTTTCGGCGATGTAAACTCCACTTGGGCGCGAGCGTCGGGATCGCGATCTTCTTCGATGACGGTCACGATGCCGAGGCCCTGCTGCAAAGCGCGGACCGAGCGCTCTACCGAGCGAAGACCAACGGCAAGAACGGATCGAAATCAGCTGACACCGCACGGCGGGCTAAGGGAACTGGGGTGATTGACGGGGCTCGAACCCGCGACCTCCGGAGTCACAGTCCAGCGCTCTAACCAACTGAGCTACAATCACCAGGCAGTACCACATGCGCCCGGAGGGAATCGAACCCCCATCTTCGAGTTTAGAAGACTCGTGCCTTATCCATTAGACCACGGGCGCCGACGCAGCAACGCTGTTCGGAGAACGCTGTCGAATACATTTGCGCGAGTCGACTCGGGCGACGCGTAACCTTCGCGGATATGCTAGCGACCTTCCTCGTTGCGCTGGAGAACGTTACCGACCGTGTTGGCGCTATGCGTAAGCGAATTATTGCTTCTGGAGCCTAAGAAGGTGAGGGCGGCGATCGCGCTGACCGAAACGAGCACGGCGATTAACGCGTATTCGACCAAACCTTGGCCCGCTTCATCGTGGAGAAACGCGCGAAGGACCGACATCAGCGAAGGCACTCTCACGCTTGGTGTTTCGGCCGCGAAAGGACGGGCGATACAACGCTCGATCCGATGCGACGACCGTCACAGGCGCATGGTCGGGATGACAGGATTTGAACCTGCGACTTCTTACTCCCAAAGCAAGCGCTCTACCAAGCTGAGCTACATCCCGGTCCGCGAGTCTTTTCCTACGCTCGGGCCGACCGCCTCTAGCAACTCCCGGGCGGCCCGAAACCGGGCGCTGACGAGGTTTTTCTCACGTGCCGGCAACTCCGCAAGCGTCCGGGGCGAGCCCGCGGCGATGAAGATCGCATCGTAGGAGAACCCGCTGTCGCCACGTTCGCGTTTCGCGAGCGTGCCAGCCAACGCGCCGATATTCGCAAATTCTGCGCCATCGGCGGTAATGAAGTGAAGCGCACAGACGAAGCGCGCGCTGCGGTCCGCCAATCCGCTCGCCGCGACGTCGCGAAGGACGGCAGTCCGGCGTTCGCGCCACGTCGCTCCCTCCCCACTGTAGCGCGCCGAGAGGACCCCCGGACGGTTGCCGAGCGCGGCCACCTCCAGACCCGAATCGTCGGCCAGCACGGGTGCCGGTTCGCCGTCGGCTACGAGAGTCGCGTACAACGCTCGCGCTTTAAGAGCGGCATTTTCGGCATACCCGAGCGTGCCTTCGGCGACGTCCGCGTACCGAGCGGACTCTTCGACCCGCCACCCGGCGGCGGAAAAAATGGCGCGTAGTTCATCGAGCTTGCCGCTGTTTTTCGTTGCTGCGTAGACGAGCACGCGCGGGTCGTTCGCTGTAGCGAGCGTACGACCCGCGCGTTCGCGGATCAGTCTCCGATAGCGCCGCCCGGGCGCAACGTCGGGGACGAATAGACCGGCATCGGATCGACGCCGTGGATCGCGAGATCGCCGCCTTCCATTTCGGGATTGCTCGCGCGCAACGGCACGAACAGCGCGACGATCTTGAGCACGACGAAGGTCATGATTACGTCGTACACGATGATCACGAATGCGGCGAGCGCCTGCATTTGCAGCTGGTGAAAGCCGCCGCCGTAGAGCAGCCCGCTCACGGAGAAATCGGGCGTCTTCTTGTCGCTCGAGGGATACATGATCATAGCGGGATTCGCCATGATACCGACCATCAGGCCACCGACGAGACCCGCGACGCCGTGCGTGTGCAGCACGCCGAACGTATCGTCCACGCGCTTGAGGAACGCCATCTGGCCGACCTTGTTCAAGCTCACCCAGGCGATCGTCGAGGCCACGAAGCCGATCGCCATCGCGCCGTATCCGTCGACGTAACCGGCTGCCGGCGTAATCGCGACGAGACCCGTGATCATCCCGTTGATCATCGAAACCGCATTTGGTTTGCCGACGACGATCATATCGAGCACGAGCCAGCAGAGCAACGCGACCGCCGTCGCGATGTTCGTATTGAGGACGGCGGCCGCTGCGTCGGCGTTAGCCGTGTAGGGGTCGCCGCCATTGAAGCCGTTCCAGCCGAGCCAGAGAATGCCGGCTCCCGCGAACGCCATGATGAGGTTGTTGGGTTCGAAATCCTTGCGATCTTCCGTCAAACGCGGACCGATGACGGCCGCCGCGACAAAGCCCGAGACGCCTGCCGCGAGATGGATGACGTAGCCGCCCGAGTAGTCGACCGCGCCCGCCGAAGCGAGCCAGCCGCCGCCCCAAATCATGAAGGCGCCGACGGAATAGACGAGCGTGCTCCACAGCGGGACGAAGATCATCCACGCCTTGAAGTTCATCCGGCCGAGCACGGAACCGGCGATGAGCAGCGGCGTGATCGCCGCGAATACGAACTGAAAGTAGATCATCGCGCTACCGGAGTAACGTAGCGGCGGCAGCGACCCGGTAGCGAGCGGAATATTGGCTTGCCCGATCTCCGAAGCCGCACCGATTGCCGAATGGGGTATCCCGACGATCCCGCCGAGAATGCCGGGGCCCAGCTGCGCCGGCGCACCGAAGGCCATGTTATAGCCCCATAAGCTCCACACGATCAGGACGATCGAAAACGCGTAGAAACACATGACGGCGGAATTGAGCGCCCACTTCTTCTTGACCAAGCCGCCGTACAGGATGGCGAGGCCCGGAAGGCTCATGAGCCCGACGAGCGTGCCCGCCGTCAGCTGCCAAGCGGTATCTCCAGAATTGACGTAGCTCGGCGCGGAAATGAACGGACTGGCGTCGGCTAAATACAACCAAAACTCCCTATGATACGAAGCACGCGGTTTTTAACGAGAACACCCCGCTTAACCGATACGTTAACGTATCTCAAGGTCGGCCTACGGCGCACTAGACAACGGGCGAACGTGGAACGTCGCGATTTGTGCACCTGTGATGGCGATCACAATCGATTGCTGGCAGCGGTGTCAGAACCTGCGCGGAATTAGGCATTCCTAATTGAAAGAAACGTGAAACGTCTGAGCTAAACTCATCGTCAGTTACGAAGGGATCTTACTGCGACGGCCGGACGGTCCCAATACTTATTATTTACTTAATGTCTTTATCGAGGTCGAACCGTGGAAAACCAAAAAAACATGACGCGCGGCAGCCTGCTCCAGCGGATCGCCGTGGCCCCCATCGCGATCGGTGCGTTCGCAGCGCTCGCGGCCGAAGCCGATGCCAAAGCGCCGCAGAATGCGGTGATGTATCAAGACAAGCCCAAAGACGGCAAAAAGTGCGCGCAGTGTAAGTTCTATATCAACGCGGCGAAGGATCCCGCGAAAGCCAACGGCGCCTGCACGCAAGTAAACGGTTCGATCAGCCCCAACGGCTGGTGCGTCGTGTACGCGGCGGGCAGTAACAAGGGCAACGGAGTGGCCGGCGGCTCGCGTAAGATGGATAAGAAGATGGACAAAAAAGAAATGATGCACAAGAAGATGTAAGGATCCGCTACGGCGGATTGAAAAGAGCGCTTGCCGTTGCGGCGGGCGCTCTTTCTCTTGCGGGCCCGCTATCGCCGGCTTTTAGTTCTCGTCGAGGCGAAGCACCGCCATGAACGCCTCTTGCGGTAAGTCGACCCGGCCGACACGTTTCATGCGCTCCTTACCGACCTTCTGTTTTTCGAGCAGTTTACGTTTGCGGGAGATATCGCCGCCGTAACACTTCGCGAGCACGTTCTTACGCAGTGCGCTGACCGTCTCGCGGGCGACGACTTTGCCGCCGATGACCGCCTGTATCGGCACGTCGAACATCTGGCGCGGAATGAGTTCTTTGAGTTTCTCGGTGAGCCCGCGGCCGCGTAGCGGCGCCTTGTCGCGCGCCACGATCGAGGAGAGCGCGTCGACGGGTTCCGCGTTGAGCAAGATCTCGAGCTTAACGAGATCGCCTTCGCGATAGCCGATGATCTCGTAGTCCAGCGACGCATAGCCCTTCGTGCTGGATTTGAGCCGGTCGAAGTAATCGATGATCACTTCGATCAGCGGCATCTCGTACGTGAGGATGACGCGGCCGTCGACGAGGTACTCCATATTTTCGAGCGCTCCGCGACGATTCTGCGTCAGCTCCATGATCGCGCCGACGTACTCGGGCGGCGTGATGACCGTCGCTTTGACGTAGGGCTCTTCCATGAGCTCGATGCGATCGCGCGCCGGAAGCTTCGCCGGATTGTCGATATTGACGACGGTGCCGTCGCTCAGCGTAACGCGGAAGACCACCGATGGCGACGTCGCGATCAGATCGAGGTTGTAATTGCGTTCGAGACGCTCTTGCACGATCTCCATATGCAAGAGGCCGAGGAAGCCGCAACGGAAGCCGAAACCGAGCGCGATCGAGCTCTCGGGTTCGAAATGGAGTGCGGAGTCGTTGAGCGACAACTTTTCGAGCGCCTCGCGCAGATCGGAGACCTCGACGCCTTCGTTGGGATAAAGGCCGCAATACACCATCGGGACGATTGGTTTATAGCCCGGCAACGCTTCGGGAGCGGGGTTCGCCGCCTCGGTTAACGTGTCGCCCACGTCAATTTCCGTCAAGCCCTTGATGTTCGCGATGATGTACCCGACGCCGCCCAGATCGAGCTGCTGCGTCTTACGCATCTCCGGCTTGAAGACGCCGACCTCGGTCGCTTCGTACACCTTCTTCTGATTCATCGACATGAAGCGCGAGCCGGCGCGTAACGTGCCGTCGGTAACGCGCACGTAGGAAACGACTCCGCGATACGGATCGAACTGCGCGTCGAACACGAGGCCTCGCACGTAGTCGTCGCTGCCCGCCGGGGGAGGGACCCGCGTAACGATCGCTTCGAGAATCGCTTCGATCCCGATACCTTCTTTGGCGCTGCAGAGAATCGCATCGCTGCCCTCGATGATGAGCAACTCCTCGATTTCACGCTTGACGCGTTCGGGATCGGCCGCCGGAAGATCGATTTTGTTGATGACGGGAATGATCGTCAGATTTTGCTCGAGTGCCAGGTGATAGTTCGCGAGCGTCTGCGCCTCCACGCCCTGCGCCGCATCGATCACCAGCAACGCGCCCTCGCAAGCCCGCAGCGAACGCGATACTTCCGACGAAAAGTCGACGTGCCCGGGCGTATCGATGAAGTTAAGTTCGTAGCGCTGACCGTCGCTCGCGAAATAGTCCAGCGTGACGGGATGCATCTTGATCGTGATGCCGCGCTCGCGCTCGAGATCCATCGCATCGAGCAGCTGCGCTTCCATCTGACGTTGCGCGACGGTACGCGTGACTTCCAAGAGCCGGTCCGAAAGCGTCGTCTTGCCGTGATCGATATGCGCGATGATGCAGAAGTTACGGACGTGCGTCGCGGTCCGCTGCCCCGCACCGCGCGCCGTGTGAGGTGCGATCGCCATATCAGAGATACGAACAGTACGCGAAGTTGCCGCCGCCCGGTATCGCGTTCTTCACGAAACCGATCAGCACGATGACGACGATGAAGGAAAGATCGAAGCCGCCCAGCGGCGGGATGATTTGCCGTACCGGAACGAGCACCGGTTCGACGATACGGGCGACGTACGAACTCCAACGGCCCTGTAGGCTCGGAACCCACGAAACGACGGCATAGAGCAGCATCGCGAGCCAGAAGATTTGGAGAACCCAGTATAGGACGGCCCAGGCCTCGCACGAGATCAGCGTCACGACGGCTTCATTCGCTTCGGGCATGCAAATTGCATGCGGACCCCGCGATGGCCGCTACTTCAAGCTCGCGAGAACGTTGGCAGGTACGCCGTGCAGATAGGGAGCCGGATCGACGGCTTGGCCGTCACGCATGACCTGATAGTGCAAATGCGGACCCGTGGAAGCCCCGGTCGAGCCAACGAGCGCGATGTGCTCGGCTTTCTTTACGTACTCTCCGGGACGCACGTCGGCACGCGAGAGATGGCAGTACCACGTCGCAAAGCCGTTTCCATGATCGATCTCGACCTTTATTCCATAGCCCCCATCGTAGCCGGCAGCGATGACCGTCCCGGCGGCTCCCGCGCGGACATCCGCTCCGTAGTCGGCGTCGAGATCGACGCCCTTATGAAATTCCGGCCACGGAATCACGCGCCAGCCGAAGGTCAATGCGATCCCGGCGGTTCCGGCGGGGTTGAGGGAGGGAATTGCGGCGAGCACCCGCGCGCGCGAGAGATCTTCGAGGCGGCGCATATTGAGCACGCGTAGCGCGAGGCCGCGCAGCCGATCGCCGTCGCTGCGAACGCGCAGCGAATCGGCGCGCAAACGCTCGACCCGCGCAGCGACCTGCGCGAACGAATCGTCGCTGCGGTACGATTGCGATCCATCGACACGCGCCGTGCCCGCGTTCCCCGCCGCCGGCCGCGCCTTCGCTCCGCCATCGCCGATCAGCTTACGAATCTGCTCGTTCTGCCGGCGCAAAGCGTGCAGCTCGCCGTCGAGTTCGGTCGCATGCGCGTCGATCTTCTGCAACCGCCCGCGCTGAGCGTCGTTCAGCGAACGTAGTTCTCCGACGCGCGCTTCGGCATGGCGTAACGTCCAGACGTAATATCCGCCGATCGCGCCGAAGACGACCGCACTCAAAATAACGGCAAATACGATATGACGCCGGGTGAAGGTGAGCCGGAAGACGTGATATCCGGCGGTCGGAACGAACTTCAAGAGGAAACCGCTTCTGGCCACGCGCTAGACCCCGACGCCCGTCCGCGCCATCGCGATCGCGCTCTGCTCTTCTTTCGAAGCGCCCTGTTGCGGAACGAACTTGCGCACGGCCTTGCCATACGTCCGCGTCTCTTCGCGGGAATAGATATTGGTCAACACCACGCCGTCCCCGTCGTTATTGAGCAACGCGAGCGTGAACGAGAGATCCGAGCCGACATCGTCGAAGGAATTATAGCGAATGAATCCGACCCTGTGGACGTCGCGCCGAAAGCTGCGCTCGAGGCTGGCTAGGCGTTCGTCCACGCCCGCGGCCGTCCGGGAGGCGCCGCCGGAGTGTGCCTGGTTTGCGGTCGAAGCGCCGGCCGTATCCGAAAAATTTTTGGCGAGCGAGCGTAGCCTCGGCCCGACGAATACGAGGTGATAGAGGCCGACCAGCAGTGCCGAAACACCGAAAACCAAGCCCGCAAAAGCACTAACTGGCATCGAAACGTCTATATGCTCTCGTCCAAGCCGCGGACCCTCCGTTGCGAGCGGCGACCGGCCCGCACGCGGGCCGCATTCGGCCAGCAGAGCCCGCCGGGAGCCAGGTAATCCGCGGCACACACCAGGGCCTACGTACCGTTGCTACCTTCCGGTCCTGGCGGGGTTGATAGGTTGGCGTTGCGCGGAGCCCAACCCCCGACAAGGCGAACCAGAGTATAGCACACCGCGTTAACGGTCCGGGGGATCGTTTACACGTGACATTGTCATCCTATTGGGCAATCGCTCGGTTTGCCGTTCTTCTCAGCGTAGTGTTTGGCGCGTCACCCGCAGCGGCCGGGGTGCCGGCACGGTCGGCGGGCGCGCCTGTCGCCCTCAATTTCGCGCTCGATGGGAAAACGATCGCCCGCAACTGCGGGCGCGAGATCGACCGCGCACGCGCAGCGGCCGCCGTGATCGCTCGCGTGCCGGCCCCGCGCAGGACGTTCGCATCGATCGTGCGTCCGCTCGAAGATCTCGCAGCGGACCTCAACGACCGCCTCGTCGCAGAGTCGTTCCTGAGCAACGTCGGCACGGCGCGTTCGGTCCGCGACGCGTCGCTTTCGTGCCAGAACGCGCAGAGCGACTTTTTAACGGCACTTTCCGCGCGACCGGAGCTCTATCGAGCCGTTGCCGATGCCGCGGCGAGCCGGACCGCGACGACGCTCGCCGACAGAAAACTCGTGGAGCTTTGGCTCGTCTCCCTCAAACGCTCGGGCGCCGGACTCGGCACCGCGGACCGCAAGCGCTTCGTCGCCGAAAGCCAGCAATTGACGCAGTTGCAAAATGCCTTCGGGGCAAACCTCGGCAACGATAAAACGACGATTCGCTTGACGCCGCGGGGCACCGCGGGGCTTCCGGCCGATCTGATCGCGACGTTCGAGCGCGACGGCGACGGCTACGTCGTGCCGGTCAACGAAAGTACCTCCGAGCGATTCATGCAGAACGCGACCGATCCGCAGGCGCGCGAGACGTACTACGTTGCGAACGAGACGATCGCGCCACAGAACGTCGGGTTGCTGCGCCGCGCGATCGCGCTCCGTTCGTCGCTCGCGAAGCTCCTGGGCTATCCGACGTGGGCCGCGTACGTACTCGCCGATCGCATGGCGACCAGCCCCGCCCGTGTCACGTCGTTTCTCGCGCAGCTCGATGCGACGTTGCTGCCGCGAGCGCGCACGGACCTCGCACGCCTCGCGACGCTTAAAGCCAAAGGGCTCGGACTTCCCGGTGCGACGATCGATCCGTGGGATGTTGCGTTCTACGACAACGAACTTCGTAAAACCGAGTACGCCGTCGACAGCAACGCCGTCAAGTCGTACTTCCCGGTCGAACACGTCGAACGCGCCGTGTTCGATATCTATGCAAAGCTACTGAGCGTTACGTTCGCGCAGCGCTGGCCCGCGAACGTTTGGTCGCGCGACGTCACGCAGTGGTCGGTCAGCGATACCGCATCGGGGCGCTACATCGGCGACTTCTATCTCGATCTGTTTCCGCGCGATGGCAAATTTTCGCACTTCGCGAGCTTTCCGCTGCTACCGAACCGCCGCTTAACCGATGGCAGCGTACGTCCACCGCTCGATGCCATCGTCGGCAATTGGCCGGCACCCGCCCCGGGAAAAGCGGCGCTGCTCACGCACGGCGATGTCGAGACCTTCTTCCACGAATTCGGTCACGACATGGCGACGCTGCTCGCGACCGCGCCATACGAGACGCTCTCCAGCGGCTTCCGTCAGGATTTCGTCGAGGCACCTTCGCAGATGCTCGAAAACTGGGTGTGGGATCCGCAGATCCTCAAAGCGCTTTCGAGCAACGTGGATACCGGCGCGCCCCTGCCGGATGAAACGATCGCGAAGCTTCGCGCCGCGCGCTACGTCGATAACGCCTATTATACGACGCGCCAGATCATGCTCGCCTCGGTCGATATGGCTTATCACACCGCGGGTCCGACCGTCGACACGACCGAAGTTTGGGCGCGCATAGCACGGACGCTAACGCCGCTGCCGCTGCCGGCGGGCGTTCATCCCGAGTCGAGCTTCGGGCACCTCATGAGCGGGTACGATGCCGGTTATTACGGCTATCTTTGGAGCAAGGTTTACGCGCAAGACCTCTTCACCGCGTTCGCGAGCGGCGGCCTGGAAAGCAGCGGCGTCGGAGCGCGGTACCGGCACGATATTCTCGAGCCGGCCCGGGAGCGCGAGCCCGATGCCGAAGTGCGCGCGTTTTTAGGACGCGCGATGGATCCGTCGGCATTCTATAAGGAGTTCGACGCCGCTCCGTAGCCCTTAACGCGGCGCGGCGAGGGCGAACACAAACGTCAGCTGCGGCACGTGCGACGCCGTCGCGCGGATCGACAAGGGTGGCATGGGCGTTACGAGCGCGTGTGCGCGAGCGCGTCGCCGAGTGAGAGCGCGGCGTACCCCATCGCACGCACGATGCGCGCGAGCCTAGACGAAGCGGACGGCGGCGGCGGCCCGAAGCCACGAGCGTGCGATGCGCTGCGGCATCGCGCGTGAGTTGGTCGATCCGTATTCGCGCGAGCGAATCCAGCAGATCGAAATACACGGAAATCTCCATTCCAAAGCGTGTTACGATGGCGGAGGCGATTAAAAAAGCCCCCGCATAGGCGGAGGCTTCAACGACGACGTGCGCTTGAGGGCGCTACGTTCGTGGGTGATTCCGCTGGTCGTTCGGCGTTACGGAAACGCCGCGAAGACGCGCGCCGGTCGGCAGCGCCGTCGCAATAACAAAAAGTCTACACGTCATCGGGCTGCTCCTTTCCGGCATCGAGACTCGCATCGCAACATCGACGCGAGTGATTCGTGAAGCGTAACACGCCGCGCGCCTTGCGTCAAACTGCAGTTAATGCGGATATGTCGGCGTGGCCGTCGGCGAATTCGGCGGGCCGACGTAGCCACCCGGCGCTCCCGAAGACGTCGTCCCTGGAACGCTTCCCGGCACGGGCGTCACGAACGGGTTGTTGCCCGAGCTCGGATATCCCGATGCAACGGGGGCCGGCGTCGCCGCAAGCTCGTCGGCATACAGCACGAGCAGATAGCTCGTATTCTTTTTAAGGACCAAACCATCCACCGCCGCAGAGGCGACGACGTGCGCGGCAGCCGAAGCCTTCGGGTCCGAGACGACGAGCGAATCGTGATGGCGACGGCCGGCGGTAAAGACCGCGACGGTATATCCGCGTTGCGCGGTATCTTCTTCGGCGGGAATTGTAAATTTGACAGCTCCGAGTCCGTAGAGGGCGACATCGGCACCGGGTCTGATGAAGCCGCGCACGAGCGCTTTGCGATTGGGATACGTCTGCACGTTACCGCTGGGCTGCGGGGTCGGCGCGCTGGGCGCGTCCTCGGGATAAACCACGAGCTTCGTAACGGTTTTGGCGGCCGTCGAGCCGCCCTTCGGCGACGGCGGTAGGCCGGGCGAAGCTACCACCGGCGTTGCGCTCGGACTGCCGCTCGCACGGGGCGCCGGTGAAGCGGAGGCCGTTCCTGGGCTCGGGAGCGGCGCAGCCGAGGTCGGGGTTGCGCTCTCGCTCGAGACCGGGCTCGGCGTCGCCGTGACGGAGATCGCGCGGGTTTTCGTACGGCGTCGCGTGCTTCGAGACGACGGTGCCGGCGTGGCGCTTGCCGTCGGACTGGGGCTCGGCGAAGGCGCCGGCGTGCCGAGGGCGAGCGTCAGGGCGAAACCGTTGAGCGAAGGCAGGGGCAACGTCGCCATATCGGCGGTGAGATAGACCGCGCCGTCAAGGGAACGCTGGCGCGATTGCGTACTCGTTCCAGCAGGGCCGGTCGGCTGCCCGTACGGGGGCGCCGCCGGAATTTGCAGGCCCGAGCCGCTGCCGAGATTCCCTTGGCAGCCGCCGAGCGCGATGGCCCAGGCGGCGATGGCGAACGAGGCGAGACGGAACGGCAAAACGCGCATTGCTGTCGCCTTCGGCACGGCCGGCGCGGTATCTTAGGGCATGTCGATCTTTACCGTTTTTCAGCTGGCGGCGTGCGTCGCGGGGATCGCGTTATCGCTCAAAAGCGCGGCCGTTCTCGACGCGCGTTCGCGGGCGACCGCCCTTGGCTGGCTGCTGACGGCGGCGTATTTTGGCGTCGCCGCAAGCGATGCTGCACGAGCGGCGAGCGCGCCGTACCATATCGACTACGCCCTCATCGCGGCCCTCACGGTAGCGTTCGGGATCGCGGGCGCACGCGACGAACCGCAAGCCGAGCCGTGGTGGTGGCCGAGGCAGGCCGGACTCACCGGCGCAGAGCGGCGGGCGAGGCGCACGTAACGCCACCGGGGCCCGCGCAGGACAACGCGCCGCCCGCGGCCGACGTACGGTGCGCTGCACGCAGGTGCGAAGGAGTCAACGCTATGGCCGACGTCGAGATCTCGCTAAAGCCGAGCGGACCGCTGTTGGTTCGGGGACCGATCGTTCTTAAAGACGTCGACGGCAATCAGATCGATCTCGGCGGTAAAGCCGTCGTCGCGCTCTGCCGATGCGGCGGTTCGACGGCCAAACCGTTCTGCGACGGCACGCATTCGAAGATCGGCTTCCAAGCCGCAACGGCGGCCGTGCGCGACGCGCAGTGACTTGACGCGCGCGACGCGCGCATGTTTCAATGCGAGCGATGATCTCCTGCGCTCCGCTCCGCCGACCGCCGCTAAGGCCCGTGCTTCACGCACTGGGTTGCGGCACGTACGTGTAGCCGGAACCGAATTGCGAGAATCACGGGCGCGCCGCACATGCGGGGCGTCCGTTTGCATTTCCGACGAAAGACGAATGTGGTCGAACCGCTCTACCTACGCTCCGCCACGCGCGCCGACGCACTCGCGCTCGCGCGGCTTCGACGCGCGAGCCTCATCGAACTCGGTCTACCGGGCGCGCTCGAGCCGGCCTTCGAACGCGATGCCGCGCTCGCGTTCGACGCACTCTTGGTCAAAGGCGAGCTCGCGGCGTGGCTGCTCGTCGCCGACGGCCGCGTCGCCGGCTCGGCATGTGCGCTCTTCTGGCACCGTCTGCCGTACCCGGAGACGTCGTTGCATGCCGAACTCGCGAGCGTCTACGTCGCACCCGCCTATCGCCGCCGCGGCATCGCACGCGAACTTTGTGCCGAGGCGATCGCCGCAAGCCGTGCCCGCGGCGCGCGACGCATCGTCGTCCATCCGAGCCGGGCGGGAGCCGCGCTCTACGCCGAGCTCGGCTTCACGGCCGGAAACGAACTCCGGCTTTAGCGAAGGACAGGTGTCGCGCGCGCCTCAATATTAGCGCATCGCTACCGATCATCAGCAGCCGACCCCCGAACTCTACGTCTCTTGCGACATCGAAGCCAACGGTCCGTGCCCGGGTCTGTTCTCGATGTTGAGCTTCGGCCTCGCCGCTTTCACGCTCGAGAAGAAACTCGTCGGCACGTTTTCACGCAATCTCGAATTGCTCGACGGAGCCGACCTCGACGAGCGGACGATGAAGTGGTGGGCAGAGCCCGAGCAAGCCGAAGCCTATACGAAGTCACGCGAGCATCTCGTCTCGCCGCGCGGCGCGATGGTGGATTGCAAATCCTGGCTCGACGAGATGCGCGCGTTCGGACGTCCGATCGTTTGCGGCGCGCCGAGCGGCTTCGACTTCACCTTCATGTACTACTATTTTCAACGCTTCCTCGGCGAAAGCCCGATCGGCTTCGCGAGCCTCGATCTGCGCAGTTATGCGGCGGCGGTCATGAAGCGCCAATATCGCCACGTCGGCAAGCGGCAATATCCCGCTGAATGGATCGACGATCTGCCGCACACGCACGTCGCCCTCGACGACGCGATCGAACAAGGCTGCATCGTCATTAATATGATTCGACACAACCTCGAATTGCCCCGCGTGCCCTTCTTAGAGGACGCTCGCTCAGCCTTGCGTTGAAGGGGTGGGCGGCGAAATCTCTTCGGGGATCAGCCGGTACGCGCCCACCTTGCCGCTCGGGTCGATCCGCATCTGCACGAGCATCATTCCGCCGGTGAACGAGGCGTCGAACTCGTATCGCCCGGTGTCCGCATTACCGTTGCGTTGCACGATCGACTTGAGCGCGCCGAGCGCATGCATGCGATCGGAAAGGTCGCCGAGTTGGGCGCGCGTGATGTCGCGCTTGGTCGCTTCGTCGAAGGTGCCGAGCGTCGTGTCGAGATCGTTCGAATAGACCGCGCGCGTAACCTTATCGGCGAGCTGTTGCGGCGTGCTGGTGGCGTTTTGATTCGAACAGCCGGCGAACGCACACGAAAACAGCGCGCCGGTAAGCGCGCTGCATCGGACGATCTGCCGAAAGTCTAGAACGAACCCCACCCGTACGAGACCGTCTGCGCGGGTTGCGAACGCAACGCAACCGCGGCCTTCTGCGGCGGTCCGTTATGGACGGTGAAGTTCGGGCGCGACGGAGCGACGTGACTCACGTACGCCGTGCGGTTTGCGTGGCTATACTTCGAGCGGAGGAGCGAGTGCGTCAGCTCGGCGACTTGCACGTCGCGCTGATGGATCGCGCGGTGCTCATAGGCGACTTCGCGCTGCAGGTCGTGCACCAACGCGACTTCGCTTTCGAACGCCCGCTTCTCGTGAACGTACGCCGCTTGCGCCTGATTGCGCTCGGCCTCTGCCTCCGCCTGATGACGATCGTACTCCGCGTACTTTTGATGCACTTTTTTATTGTGATTGCCGATCAACAACGTGCTGCCGATCGCGGCGGCGCCGAAGATGATGTTCCGCGTGCTGGCGGCGCCATCGGCCAAAGCCGGGCGCGGCGCTGCAAACGATAGACCCACGGCTCCGGCCAGGGCGGCTGTTCCTAAACGACTCGACAAGTTCATGTGGTGGCAGGTCCTCCTCTTGGCGTCTTACCCGCACGTAACGGAAGTACACGTAGTGTGGTTCCGGTCACACCTCAACTTTACCGTCCTGCACGCGCGAGGGCCAATATGAGGGAGCGGCCCTTGCAAGGGGCCGGTTCTTCGGCCCGCCTCTGCGGCGCGAGGACGGGCGGAAGTCTCGCTCGTAGAACACGCAACGGTTCAAGACTTTTGGAAGGCATCACCACATGGCTCTCGCGGCTGCCGAGCGAAACTCGGCGCTCGACCGTCTCGACTGGGACCACCTGCACTTTTACGTCGGCAACGCCAAACAAGCGGCACATTTTTATGCGACCGCGTTCGGTTTTCGAATCGTCGCGTATGCCGGCCCGGAGACGGGCGTCGCCGGACGCGCCTCGTACGCCCTCGCGCAGGACGACCTCCGGTTCGTCGTAACCACGTCGCTAGGCGCGGGCCCGATCGCCGAGCACGTGCGCGCGCACGGTGACGGCATCCGCGACGTTGCGCTGCGCGTCGGCGACGCCACCGCCGCGTTTGCCGCCGCAATCGCTGCCGGGGCACGAGCCGTGGCCGAACCGAACGTGCTCGAAGACGCGCACGGCCGCGTGGTGCTCGCGACGATCGCCACGTACGGCGATACCGTGCACACGTTGGTCGAACGACAGGCCTATACCGGGGCGTTCCTGCCCGGCTTTGCGGCGCTCGATTCATCGCCGGCCGCACCGGAGCCGCCGGGGCTACGCGCGATCGACCATTGCGTCGGCAACGTGGGCTGGAACGAGATGGACACGTGGGTCGGCTACTATGCGAAGACCTTCGGTTTCTCGCAACTCGTATCGTTCGACGATCGCGATATCTCGACGCACTACTCGGCCCTGCGCTCGAAGGTCATGTCCGACGCGGACCACCGGATCAAATTTCCGATCAACGAGCCCGCACGCGGGTTGCGCAAATCGCAGATCGAGGAATATCTAGATTTTTACGGCGGGCCCGGAATCCAACACGTCGCGATCGCCACGGACGATATCGTGGCGACCGTGCGTGCGTTACGCCGCAACGGCGTCCAATTTCTCCAGACGCCCGCCTCGTATTACGATGCGCTCGAGGCTCGCGTCGGCGCGATCGACGAATCGCTCGCGACGTTACGCGAACTGAGCATTCTCGTCGACCGGGACGACCTGGGATACATGCTTCAGATCTTCACCAAACCGTTGCAAGACCGGCCCACGCTGTTCTTCGAAATCATCCAACGCCGCGGCAGTCTCTCTTTCGGTAAGGGCAACTTCAAAGCTCTCTTCGTTTCGATCGAAGAGGAACAAGAGAAACGAGGCAACCTCTAACGATGCGCTTCCCAAAACTCTCAACCCTCGGTTTTATCGCGACGGTGCTCGGCGCGTCCGCCTTGCCCGCTAGTGCCGCGCCGCCTCCGCAGCCTCCGTCGGCACCGCCATCGGCGCTTCCGTCGGCGCAGCCGTCCGGACAGCCGTCGGCCCAGCCGTCCGGCTTGCCGTCGTCGCCGCCATCGGCACCGCCGTTTAAAACGAGTCCGGCTCCGAACGCCGCAAACGCTCCGGCGCCGGGAGCGTCGGGCGCGCCGCCTGGCCCCGGCGAACCCGTGCCCTATGAGAAGTTCCTAAAGGATGCCGAGTTGCAAACTGGGCTGTTCGGCGTCGTGCGAAAGAGCGGCAAGGTCTATCTAACGCTCGCCAAAGAGCAACTCGATAAAGAGTATTACGAGCACGCCGCGACCGCCAACGGCCTCGGCGGTTTCGGAATTCTCTCCGGCGACGATTTTCAGCAACCCGCACGTATCGTTAAGTTCCTACGCATTAACGATCGCCAAGTCGCGCTCGTGCTGCCGCAATATCGGTTCGACGCCGAACGCGGAACTGCGATCGATAACGCCGTGAGAGCGTCGACCGCCGATTCCGTCGTCGCGGTCATGCCGGTCGTCGCCGAAGAAAAGGCTTCGGGAAAGGTCGCCGTCGATCCGTCGTTCATGCTCGGCGATTCGCTCGACCTCGCGAACCAGTTGAGCGAGATCGCCGAGAACCCGAAGAATCCGCAAGGCGCGTACCATTACGATGCGACGCGTTCGTATTTCGGGCCGTCGAAAGCCTTCCCGAAAAACGTCATCATCGAGGCCGAACAGACGTACGCTTCGGCGAAGCCCGATACGATCAACACCGTCACCGACCCGCATAGCATCGTCATGCGCGTGAAATACAACCTCTCGGAGATCCTCAGTACGCCGGGCTACCGGCCGCGTCTTGCCGACGACCGGGTCGGCTACTGGCAAGACCCGCACGTCAACTTCGACCGCGACGATCGCATCGATAATATCGAGCGCTTCGTCCTGCGTTGGAATATCCGTGCGAGCGATCCGACGAAGCCGTCGAACGCCGTGCGGCCGCTGGTCTACACGTTGACGAATACGATTCCCGAACGGTACCGCGCGCCGATTCGAGAAGCGATTCTCGAATGGAATCGGGCGTTCGAACGCATCGGTATTCTTGACGCCGTGCGCGTCGCCGATCAGCCGAACGATCCCGCTTGGGATCCCGACGACATCCGTTACAATACGATCCGTTGGCTTACCGAAGCCAACAGCGGCGGCTTCGCAGAAGCGCAGATCGAGTGGGATCCGCGCACCGGCGAGATCTTCCGCAGCGGCGTGTTGATCGATAGCGACATGATGCGTTACGGGAAGTTCGAGTACGGAGACCTCGTCGGGCCATCGTCCGGCGCTTCTGCGAGCGCCTTCGATGACGGCAGCGGGATGGAAATCCCAGCGCGCCCGCCCGAACTCTGGAATCCCGCCGACTTCGCGACCTTCGCTCCGCCGACGCACCGCGCGTCCGGCTTCATCCATCGCGATACGGGTGCGAAAGCGCAAGCCGCCTTCGGGGCCCTCGCACTCCCCCTACTCGGCGAGAACGTGCCGTCGAGCTATACGCACGACTTTCTTAAAACGGTCGTGCTTCACGAGGTCGGCCACGATTTCGGACTCGCCCACAACTTCATCGGCCACAATGCCTATTCCGCAGCGCAATTAACAAGCAAAGCCTTCACGAGCGTAAACGGCGTCGCGTCGACCGTCATGGAATACGCACCGGTCAACATCTGGGGGAAAAACTCGCCGCACGGCGCGCTCTATCAAACCGTCCTCGGACCGTACGACTATCACGTCATCCATTGGGGTTACGCGCCGATCGGCGGCGCGCTGAGCGCCGATGGCGAAGTGCCGACGCTCAATCGCTGGGCCCAAGCGGCGATCGATCCAAAGTTCGCCTTCGCTTCGGATGAAGATAACGAGTATAACGGCCACGCCGTCGATCCGCGCGTCGCGACGTTCATGCTCACGAACGACAGCATCGCCTGGTGCCAAACGCAACTGCGCATCGATCGCGATCTCATGCGCACCGTCGATTCGCGCTATCCGCGGCCCGGCATGCCGTGGGACCAAGAGCGGGCCGCTTTCTCCCTGCTGCTCGGACAATACGGACGATGCGCTCAAGCGATGACGCATTACATCGCGGGGGAGCACTTATCGCGCTTACGTCGCGGCGATCCAAACGCGCCGCCGCCGCTAACACCGATATCGCGCGATGAAGAGCATCGAGCCTTCGCAAATCTCGACACATACCTTTTCAGCGATAAGGCGTGGAACATTTCGTCTTCGACCCTGCGTCGACTCACGTATAGCGAATATGAAGCGTTCGTCGATTTCGGCTATAAGGAGTTACCGCGCCACGATCTCTCGTTGTCCGCCATCGTCGCGGGGTATCAAAATCGCGCGCTCGGCTATATGTTCACGCCGCTCGTGCTACAGCGTCTCGCCGACCTTCCCAGCAAGGCCGCCTCGTATACGCCGATGACGATGGCCGATCTCTTCACGTGGACGCAAGCGAGCGTCTATGGAGATCTCGCACGCAGCGCACCGGCTCGCACCAGCATCCATCGCAATCTGCAACGCAATTACGCCCGGATGCTCGAGCGCATGGCCGTCGCTCCACTCGCGGGAACGCCGTACGACGCGCAAGCGCTCGCGCGCCACGAACTCGTATCGCTGGCCGGCAACCTCCGGCACAGCCTGGCGAAGCCGGGGCTCGATTTGCAGACGCGAGCGCACCTCGAGGCACTCGCCGCTGAAGTCCGGCGTTCGCTCGACACGCGCGGCGTCGATCCCACGCGCGTGTAAGCGCGACGAGCTGGCTGCGCATTCGTTGCGTCCGGCGGGTGTGACACGATCACACCCGCTTTCTTTTTACCGGCGCGTCGTTAAGACACGGCGTGTGGCGGCTCACACGGTCCGCGCAACGCTTCTCCTCGTTGCCGGACCGGACGAATACTATAGTGTGGTTACGGTTGGACTCAGCGTCGCTCTAGCGCTCGCGCAAAAGAAGAACGAATCCCCCTCGCTATCGCATGGGCCCGCAGCGATCAGCGAACGCCGTGCGACGCTTCCTAGCGAAGCGCTCTCCGGCGTGGCAAGCGCGACTGACGTCGCGACGTTGCTCGCCGCCTTGAACCTGCTGCGTTCGTCGAAGGGGCTTCGTGTGGTCGTTCTCGATCCGCGTCTTTGCGCGATCGCGCAGTCGCACGGGCTCGATATGGCGACGCGCCGCTACTTCGATCACACGTCGCCGGAAGGGATAACGCCTTTCGGCCGGATGGCGCGCACATACCGTACGGCTATGCTGGCGAAAATCTCGCGCTGGATCGAGATGTGGCCTCGGCACATCGCGCCTTGCTCGGCTCGCACGAACATCGCGGCAACATGCTCGAAGCGCACTACGCGCGCGTGGGGATCGCTGCGGTCGGGTCCGCCGACGGAGAAATCTTCGTCGAAGATTTCAGCGACTAAACGATTCCCGAGAGCTCCGAAGCACCGTCGCCGCGCGCTTGCGCGGGCATCAGCGGTAAGCGGATGCGAAATTGCGCTCCGCCGAGCAGCGATGCGATGACGTCCACTTCGCCGCCGATACGTTCGAGCATGAGTCGAGCAACGGCGAGCCCGATCCCGCTGCCTCGTGCGCGGGCGTTCGCGCCGCGACGCGCGAGCGTAAACACCGCCTCCCGTTCCGCCCGATCGATTCCGGGACCGTCGTCATCGATGCGAACCTCGATATACCGGTCGAGCGGTTCGACGGACACGTAGACGCGGCCGCGTTCGCGACCGTGTTTGATGGCATTTTCAAGAACGTTGATCATGACTTGCGCGAGCCGATCTGCGCCGATTGCGACCTCATACGGCGGGCACGCGAGCAACGCCAAGTCGGTCTGTCGCGCCGCGGCGAACGGTGCGACCGCATTGATCGCCGCGGCGATCGCCGGGGACAGCTGCGTCGCCTCCGCGTGGTAGGCACCGGCCCGTAGATCGAGCACCGAGATATCGAACATGCCGTCGACCAAACGTCCGAGCCGCATCGCCTCATTGCGGGCGACGTCGAGAAAACGCCGCGCGACTGCAGGTTCGAGGTCTTGCTCCAAGAGCGTCTCCAGATACCCGCGAATCAATGCGACGACTGCAAAGCACATCGTGACTTTTGAAGACCCCATCGAATACCAGCATCGTTGGCTGCGCTCGGTCGTTACCCAATATGAAATCGGTAGAGATGTTTCCAGCTTTGCAGACGGTGTGCGAGGTGCGCTGCGTGCGGACCCCGACGTGCTCTTCATCGGCGAGCTTCGCGGCGTAGAGACCGTTTCCGCGTGTCTGCAAGCCGCCGAGACGGGCCATCTCGTCTTCGCGGCCTTACACACGCCCTCGGAGACGCCCCAAGCAATTAATCGCATCATCGGCCTCTTTCCTTCGGACGAGCAGGACAGCGCGCGAACGCGACTCGCCGATGCGTTACGCGCCATCGTCGGCTTGCGGCTATTGCCCTTACGCGATGGCAGCGGCTTACGTGCTGCGGCGGAGATCATGGTCGCAAGCGACGCCGTCCGCCGTTTGATCCGAGATGGATCCACGCACCAATTGCGCGGCCTGATTTCGAGCAGCCGCAAAGAAGGCATGCAAACGCTCGAAGCGCATCTGAGCGACCTGGTTTCGACGGGCGAGATCGACATGGCAGCGGCTCGTTCGACGTCGCTCTACGCCAACGAAATTAAGGATTCGCCGATCGCATCGTTTCGACGCCGATGATGCGCTCGCACCTCGATGCAGGCGAGCTGCGTTCCCTCACGGCACGCGTCCTGGAATTGGAGCGCGGCCGCTCCGAAGCAAGCGAACGCGTCCGGTTGCTCGTCGCACTGCAAGAGGCGTTCGCGCGCATTTCGATAACGCGCACGCCGGACGAAATCGCCGCACAAATGTTGCGCGCGACGCGCGACCCGTTGGGCTTTTCCCGCGGAATCTTCTTCAGCGTCGACCGCGCGAGCGGCATCGAAGCGCGCTGGCAAATAGATGGTAGCGATACGGTCGAGCACAGTTCGGAAATAGCCGACGTACGCGAGGGCGGAGCGATCCTATCGCTTCTGCGAAGCGAAGACATGCAGAGCGCGGGCATTGCGGGCGAATTATCGGCCCCACTGGTCGACGTCCGAGGATGGTACGTGCTCGCCGCATTGACGCGATCCGAAGGCGTCTTTGGAATTCTCTACGTCGACGAGCATCGTAACGCTGGGCTGCGTCCTTTCGAGTCGAGCCTGGTGCGTACGTTGGCTACGATCGCGGCGGTCTCGATCGATAATAGTATGCTCTACGCACAGACGCGAGAACTCGCTATGCGAGATCCGTTGACGGGATTATACAATCGGCGCGCCTTCTCCGAGCGACTCTCAAGCGAGATCGAACGCTGCCAGTCAAACGGCGGATCCCTTACGTACGTCATGATCGATCTCGACGATTTCAAAAAGATTAACGACACGTTCGGCCATGCGTACGGCGACCGCATTTTAAAAAAGCTCGGTGAAACGCTGTCGCGATGTTCCCGCGGTGCCGACGTAGTCGGGCGCTTCGCCGGCGACGAGTTCGTCGTACTTCTATCAAACGTCGACCGAGAGCTCGCGCGAACGCTCGTCATGCGACTCTCGGCCGATCTTCAGGCCCAACAATTGAGATGTTCGATCGGCGCGGCGCTATATCCGCAAGACGCAACGGACGCATCGTCTCTCCTAACCGCGGCCGACCGCGCGTTATATGCGACGAAAAGCACCGGCAAAAACGGCTTCGCATTCTTTTAGGAAACGGAACACCCGCGACCGTCAACCCTCGTACGCCATATCAAGACGCGCGAAGACGTCCGTTGGACACGAACACTTTAAGGCGATCCCAGCATCGATCGGAAGCGCGATACGCGAAAGCCCGCTTGCACTTCTGCAGGCGGGCTCTTCGTTTAATCTGGCACTGTCCTACTCTCGAGGGACCCTGCGGTCCGACTACCATCGGCGCTGGCGGTCTTAACTGCCGTGTTCGGGATGGGAACGGGTGGAACCCCGCCGCTATCGGCGCCAGAAACTTGATCCCGATCCGGCCACGAGCCTAAGCTCGAGTGATCCGGTCGGAAAGCTGTATAGAGAAGAACTTTCAGTGCCAAGCGACAGCGTAGCGTAACTAAAGTATTCGGGCTATTAGTACCGGTTAGCTCCAGCGATTGCTCGCCTTCCACCTCCGGCCTATCAACGTGGTAGTCTCCCACGACCCTTAACCCTTGCGGGATTGAGACCTCATCTCAGAGTCAGTTTCACGCTTATATGCCTTCAGCGTTTATCTGGTCCGAACGTAGCTACCCGGCTATGCCCCTGGCGGGACAACCGGTTCACCAGCGGTTCGTTCGACCCGGTCCTCTCGTACTAGGGT
>JAABUX010000907.1_pt1 | contig 47451 bp, 40 predicted proteins | sample 5561851 | NCBI WGS metagenome assembly JAABUX01 (sample SAMN10711883, study PRJNA513361) | rock metagenome | isolation source: Antarctica rocks | place: Antarctica: Victoria Land, Richard Nunatak red sandstone | collected 2016-01-03 | reverse complement strand
CGCCGCGCAGGCCGAGCGCACACCTGCGAAAAGTATATCCAAAGTCTCCATCCGGAGCTTGAACCACACCTCTCGACACAGGGAAATCCACCACTCTCAACGGCCATTTAGAATCGCTGTATCAACGGTGACGCCCGGAGTACTGGCCATCGTTTCGGTCCTAAAAGTTGGCCCACGAAGCCTATAAATACATCTCCCTGCAAGTGCCAAGAACGAGACGAAACGAACGAGTATTCTATCTCTGTAATTACTAATGCGCTCGACGAGCGGAGCCTGTTATTATTGTCCGTGTCCATGAGCAAGGTGTCTCGCCCGTGGGCGGTTGACGATGTCGTCTAGCCGTTGCCAGGCGTCGGTTCGCGAATTTGTTCCTGCGACACGTCTCAGGCGAACATCGGGTCTAATCGGGGACCCAGCGCACGCGCGGCGGGGGTCCGCGCCGTGCCCGGTTGATCGCCAGGTCGAGGGCGGCTAGGAACGCCGAGCGATCCTTGCCGCTGAACGGCCGCGGGCCGCCGGTGACCTGGCCGGCGGAGCGCAGGTCGTCCATCAGGTTGCGCGTCGCCAGCGCCATGCCGATGGCAGCCTCGTCGAACAGCCTGCCGGTCGGCGCCAGCACCGCGGCCCCGGCCTTCACGCAGCGCGCCGCCAGGGGCACGTCGGCGGTGATCACCACATCGCGCGGGCCGACGCGGTCCGCGATCCAGCCGTCCGCCACGTCCGGCCCGCTCTCGACCACCACGCGCTCGATCAATGGCGAGGCCGGCACCGCGATCAGGCTGTTCGAGACCACCATGACGCGGACCCCGTAGCGCCCGGCGACCCGGTAGATCTCGTCCTTGACCGGGCAGGCGTCCGCGTCGACGTAGATGCGGACAGGCGTATCGCTGGCAGCACTCACGGCGGATCAGGCTTCGGACGCATCCAGCCGCTTCAGGGCCGCGATCACGTCCGCCACGGTCTCGGCGATGGTCTGTTCGACCGCCACGATCAGGGCCGGCTCATCGGCCGTCGGCTCCTCCAGCGTGCGCAACTGGCTCGCCAGCAGCGACGGCGGCATGTAGTGGCCGCGGCGCTGGCCGAGCCGTTCGCGCAGCAGATCTTCCGAGGCCTTCAGGTATACGAAGCAGAGGCCGGGAACGCCTTCGCCTAGACGCTCGCGATAGGCCCGCTTCAGCGCCGAACAGGTCAGCACGCCGCCCTCGTGGGCATCGATCCGGGCCTGGATCCACGCGGCGCAGGTATCAAGCCACGGCTGGCGGTCCTCGTCGGTCAGCGGCGTGCCGGCGGACATCTTCGCGACATTCTCCTTGGAATGCAGCCTGTCGCCCTCCTGGAACACCCAGCCGAACGCGTCCCGAAGGCTCTCCGCGATGCTGGTCTTCCCCGAACCGGATACGCCCATCACCACCAGGACACGCGGCTTCACGGCCGCATTCGCGACCGCGCTCATGTAGGCTGGTACCGGTCGACGCCATTCTTGCCGGCGACGATGGCGAGCGACGCCCGTCCGATGAAAAGTCCACTCTCGATCACGCCGACGATCTCCCGGATCTGCCGCTCCAGCGCGGCGGGTTCCTGAATCACGCCGAAGGCGCAATCCAGGATCATGTTGCCGCCGTCGGTCACGAACAGCGTTCCTGCCCGATCCCGCCGCGTCGTGACCGCGCCGCCGAGCCGGCCCAGTTGCGCCGCCATGCTCTCCCAGCCGAACGGGCTCACCTCGACCGGCACCGGCGTGTGCTCGCCGAGGTGGTCGACCAGCTTGTGGTCGTCGGCGATGATCACCAGGCGCCGGCTGGCCGCCGCCACGATCTTCTCGCGCAGCAGCGCGCCGCCGAGACCCTTGATGAGGTTGAGCGAGCCGCGCTCGATCTCGTCCGCGCCGTCGATGGTGAGGTCGATCTCGGCATGACGCCCGAAATCCGACAACTCGATGCCGAGTGCCGACGCCTGCTCGCCGCTGCGCCTGGAGGTGGGGATGCCGACGAAGCGCAGCCCCTCGTTCCAGCGCCGCCCCAGCGCCTCGATCACGAAGGCGGCGGTTGAGCCGGTGCCCAGGCCGACGACCATGCCGTCCTCGACGAGGGCGGCGGCATCCTCGCCGACCTGACGTTTCAGCGCGGCAGCAGGATCATTCATCGACCGTGTCCCCGCCATGTCAGCCGGCGGCCTTCTCGTCCAGCGCCCATATCAGTTCGCCCTCGGTGGTGATGTGAGCGGCGGGCTGCGCCGGATCGCGCGCACGCACCTTGGCCAGCACGTCCTTCTTGGAGGTGCCCGCCACCAGGAACAGCACGGTGGCGCTGCTGGCGATCGCCGGATAGGTCAGCGTCATGCGCCGGTACGGGGCATCGTGCGGCGTGCAGGTGCTGACCCAGGCGGTGCGCTCTTCCAGCACCGCGGTGCCGGGAAACAACGAGGCGGTGTGCCCGTTCTCGCCCAGTCCCAGCAACACGACGTCAAACAGCGGACGGCCGGGCGCGAGCTTGTCGCTGCCGTAGAGCGCCTGCAGGTCGCGCTGGTAGGCATGCGCGGCCTCGGCGGGATCGCCCTCCGTCGGCATGCGGTGCACACGCTCGGGCGGCACGTCGACATGCGACAGCAGTGCCCGGTTGACCATGGCGTAGTTGCTGTCCTCGTGGTCGGGCGGCACGAAGCGCTCGTCCCCGAAGCACAGCTCGGTGCGTGACCAGGGAAACCGGTCCGAGCCGGCCAGGATCTGGTAGAGCCGCTTGGGAGTGGAACCGCCCGACAGCGCGACGATGAACGGTCCGGACTTGGCCAGGGCCTTTTCCGTCAGCCACCGCGCGGCACGCGCAGCCACCGCCTCGGCGTCGGGCAGGACCCACTCCTCGCCGTCCGCAACGCCCGTCATGGCACGACCCCTTCGTCACCCAGCACGAACCGCTCGATCGCCTTGGCGAACCCTTCATCCTCCGAGGAGGCGCTGACATGGGTCGCGGCGGCCTTGACCTCGTCGCTGGCCTGCCCCATCGCGATCGACATGCCGCTCTTGCGGAACATCAGCACGTCGTTGGGCTGGTCGCCGAGGGTCGCGATCGAGCCGGCGGTCACGCCCAGCATGTGGCAAAGGCTCTCGACCACACCGCCCTTGTTGGCGTGCGGATGGGTCACGTCGATATAGTACGGCTGTGAGCGGGCGGCCGACGCGGTGCCGCCGAGTGCCGCCTGCATTTCCTTCTCGCACTTCACCATCAGGTCGAGGTCGTCGCTGACGCCGACGATCTTGACCGCCGCGTCGAGGGCGGCGCCGAAATCGGCCGTCACCTTCGGCGGGAACTTCACCGTCCACTCCTCTCGCGCGACGTGCGGCCCGTTGGCGTCGGGGACCAGCCAGTCCTCGCCGCTATAGACCCAGACATCGACCTTGTGCTCGCGCAACAGCGACACGGTCTTTTCCGCGACGTCGCGCGGCAGCGTCCTGGCCTCGATGATGGTCAGGTCCGGCTTGACGAACATGCCGCCGTTGAAGCCCGCGACCGGCTCGGTGATCGCGAGCGGGCCGATCACCATCTCCATGCCCTTCGGCGGACGCCCGCTGGTGATGGCGAAGCGGATGCCGCGACGCCTCAACTCCCGCACCGCGCGGATCGCACACTCCGTCAGGATCTTTTCCTTGGTGACGAGGGTGCCGTCGACATCCGCCAGCACCAGGGCGATCGGCTCCGCGCTCATCTAATTTCTCCGGGCTTCGCCTTCATCGCATTTCTCCGGGCTTCGCCTTCACGCGTTCTCTCCAGGGGCGCGCGGCAGCAGCAATTGCTCGACCGCCAGTGCCCAGCCTTCCTGTTCGTTCGTATCCGTGACGAAGTGGGCTGCCTCCTTGACCTCCTCGGTGCCGTTGCCCATCGCGATCGCCAGCCCCGCCACTTCCAGCATCGCGATGTCGTTGCCCATGTCGCCGATGCAGGCCATCTCGTCGGCGGCCACGCCGAGCAGTTCGGCCAGGCGCAGCGCCGCGTTGCCCTTGTTCGCGTCGGGATGCGTCACGTCGAGATAGTAGAGCTGCGAGCGGTGCGCGTTGACGGTGTCGCCCAGCATCGTCTGCAGGTTGATCTCGGCGCGCTCCAGCAGATGGAAATCCGCCGTCGAGCCCATGATCTTGCCGATCCGGTGATAGTGGCCCTCGAAGTCCTTGACCACGACAGGGTCCATCCCGACCGCGCGCCGCTCCTTCTCGACGTAGGCGCCGCGCGCCTTCCCGGGGCCGCCGTCGCGTATCAGCCAGTCGCCGCCCGCGAACACCCAGGACTCGACGCCATGCTCGTCGAGCGCCTCGACCACCCGTCGCGCCACCTCCGGATCGAGCGCGATCTGCGCCAGCACGGTACCGTCCGGGGCCAGGATCTCGCCGCCGTTCAGTCCCGCACGCGGCGTATCGATGCCGAGCGGGCCGATGAACATGTCCATCCCGCGTGCCGGCCGGCTGCTGACCAGCGCGAGCTGGATGCCCGCCTCGCGCAGGTACTGCACCGCCCGCAGCGCCCTCGGCGTCACCTGCTTGCTGCTGGTGACCAGGGTGCCGTCGATGTCGGAGACCAGCAGCCTGATCCGTTCGCTCGGATCGCTCCTCATGCCGTCAGCCTCAGCCAGTGCCGCCCGTCGCGCGTCAGCAACGCGTCCGCCTCCTCGGGTCCGGCCTTGCCGGCGGCGTAGAAGCACAGCTCGCCGTTGCCGCTGCTCCAGGCGTCGAGAGCAGGCTGCACCACGCGCCAGCCGGCCTCGATGTTGTCGGCGCGCTGGAACAGGGTCGCGTCGCCGATCAGGCAGTCGTAGATCAGGGTCTCGTAGCCGGTGCTGGGCCCTTCCTGGAACCAGTCGGCATAGTCGAACTTCATCCGCACGCCGCCCAGCTTGACCACCGGTCCCGGCATCTTGGCGGAGAACTGCATGGTGACGCCCTCGCTGGGCTGGATCTGCAGCACCATGATGTTCGGCGTCAGCTTCTCCACCGGCGTGTCGCGGAACAGCGCATAGGGCGCCTGCTTGAAGTGCACCGCGATCTCGGTCTTGCGCTGCGTCAGCCGCTTGCCGCTGCGCAGGTAGAACGGCACCCCGGCCCAGCGCCAGTTGTCGATGTTGAGCTTGATCGCGGTGAAGGTCTCGGTCACGGAGTCCGGCGCCACGTCCGGCTCCTCGCGGTAGCCGGCCATCGGCCGCCCGGCGATCATGCCATGCGTGTACTGGCCGCGCACGGTGTCGCGCCAGTCGAGCTGGTGGATCGCCGCCAGCACCTTGGACTTCTCGTCGCGCACGGCATCGGCGTCGAACGAGGTCGGCGCCTCCATCGCCACCATGGAGATCAGCTGCATGATGTGGTTCGGCACCATGTCGCGCAGCGCGCCGGTGCCCTCGTAGAAGCGTCCGCGCTTCTCGACGCCTACCGTCTCGGCCGCGGTGATCTGCACGTGGTCGATGTTCTGGCGATTCCAGAGCGGCTCGAAGAACCCGTTGGAGAAGCGCAGCGCCAGGATGTTCTGCACCGTCTCCTTGCCCAGGTAGTGATCGATCCGGTAGATCTGGCTCTCCTCCAGCGACGCCGCCAGCTTGGCGTTCAGCGCCCGCGCCGACGCCAGATCGTGCCCGAACGGCTTCTCCACCACGACGCGGCGGAAATACGGCTCCGTTTCGCGCGTCAGCTCCGCGGCTTCGAGCTGGGAGACGATGATGCCGAAGAAGCGCGCCGCCACCGCGAGGTAGAACACGCAGTTGCCCGGCCCGCACAGCGAGGCGAGCTCCTTGTAGGTCTTCGGATCGTCGAAGCTGCCGCGCAGGTAGCTCACGCGCTGGTTGAGCCACGCCCATGCCTCTTCCTGCAGGGCCGCGGCATTGTCCTTACGTTGCGCCACGAACTCGCGCATGGTCTCGTCGAGCTGCGCCCGCAGCGCCTCGGTGCTGAGGTCCGCCCAGTCGACCGCGATGATCGAGAAGTCGTCGTTCAGCAGACCGCCGCAGACCAGGTTGTAGATCGCCGGCATCAGCAGCCGGCGTGTCAGGTCGCCGCCGCCGCCGAAGATGACCATCCTGCACGGCGGCGCCGGCTTCGGCCGGCCCGAAGCATCGTCGTCATGATCCTGGATGGCGGCGTCTTCGATGGAAGCGTCCATGCCCTCAGCCTTTGACCTCCGAGACCTCGCCGCCGTGCTTCTTCTCGGTGAGGTGCTGCTCGGTATGGCCGCCGAACTGGAAGCGCATCGCCGAAAGCAGCTTCTCGCCGTAGTTGTTGTCGGTGCGGCTGCGGAAGCGGGTGAACAGGGCCGCCGTCAGCACCGGCACCGGCACGGCCTCCTCGATCGCCGCCTCGATGGTCCAGCGCCCCTCGCCGGAGTCCGCGACCTGTCCGGTATAGTCGGAGAGGCTCACGTTCTTGGCCAGCGCGGAGGCGCACAGGTCGAGCAACCAGGACGACACCACGCTGCCCCGGCGCCAGACCTCGGCGATGTCGGCCATGTTGAGGTCGAACCGCTCGCCCTCGACCAGGTCATGCGAGCTCTTGTTGCGCATGATGTCGAAGCCTTCGGCGTAGGCCTCCATCATGCCGTACTCGATGCCGTTATGCACCATCTTGACGAAATGGCCGGAGCCGGCGGGGCCGCAATGCAGGTAGCCCTGCTCGGCGCGCGGATCCAGGGCCTCGCCGCGGCCGCGGGTCGGCTCCACGTCGCCGGCGCCTGGCGCCAGCGCAGCCAGGATCGGGTCGATATGGTCGACCGCCTGCTTGCTGCCGCCGATCATCATGCAGTAGCCGCGCTCCAGCCCCCACACGCCGCCCGACGTGCCGACGTCGACATAGTGGATGCCCTTCTCGAGCAGCTTCCTGCCCCGCTTGATGTCGTCCTTGTAGAAGCTGTTGCCGCCGTCGATGATGATGTCGCCTTCGGACATCAGGTCGGCGAGGGCATCCACCGCCTGCTGCGTGATCGCACCGGCCGGCAGCATCACCCAGACGACCTTCGGCGCAGACAGCTTGGCCACCATGTCGGCAAGCCCGGTCGCGGCGGCACTTCGCTCGGCCCGCTCATGGACCTTGGACACCACGCTCGCGTCACGGTCGTACAGCACGACGTCATGCCCGTGACGGGACAGTCGGACCGAGATATTGCCGCCCATGCGGCCAAGACCGATGACACCGATCTGCATAAGCATCTCTCCACGAACAGGGACGATTGATGGCACGAATGGTGGGGCGGCGGGGGATTGATACCCCCGCCGCCGGTCAGGCTGCGGCGGCGATCGCGCTGCCCAGGCGCTCCAGCCCGGACTTCAGGTCACCCTTGATATGCACCCGCAAGGCGCGGCGCCCGCGCTCGCTGAGCACGTCGAAATCGCCGCGCGCCTGCGCCGCCTTGACGACGCCGAAGGTGTATTTCTCGCCCGGCACCGGAACGTCCGCGATGTCGTCCGCGGTGATCTGCAGCAGGACGCCGCTGGCCGGACCACCCTTGTAGGCCTGCCCCGTCGAGTGCAGGAAGCGCGGCCCGAACTCGGCGCAGGTCGCGACGTGCCTGGCATCCCGTACGGCCAGGCGCGCGGCCTGGATCCAGTCGCGCGTCCCGGCGTCGCGCTGGATGTAGGCCAGCAACGCGACGTAGTCGCCGGCCTGGGCACGGCCGAGATGCGCCTTCAGCACCGCCTCCAGCGACCCGCCGCCGGACGCGCCATCCTTCAGGAACTGGGTGTTGCTCTCGTCGGCGAAGAAGCTGAAATCGCCGTCGCTGGCGAACGGCTTCTCGTCGGGCAGCGTGCCGCTCTGGTTGTAGGCGTCGGTCAGCTTGCGTGTCTGGATCTTGCTCGCCTCGACGTCCGGCTGGTCGAAGGCGTCGATGCCGATGATCGAGCCGGCGACGGCGATGGCGAACTCCCAGCGGAAGAACTCCTGCGCGATCTGCATCGTCGAGGCGAGCGAGATCGTCACCACCGGCTGCCCGGCCTTGCGCAGGGCCTCGACCGCCGCGTCCTGCGACGCATCCGGCGACGTGGTCAGGCGCAGGTAGGCGAACACGCGATCCCCGCCTTCAGGCGTTGGGCCGTAATGCTCCGGCGAGGCCAGCGTCTCGTCATCGACCGGGATCAGCCCGAGGCCGTTCTTGCCGGTGGACTCCGCCATCAACTGCTCGAGCCACGCGCCCATGTCGTAGATCGCCGGCGACGCCACGATCGTGACCTTGTCGTGGCCATGCTTGGCGCTCACGCCGAGCAGCGTTCCGAGCTGCACGCCCGGGTTCTGCAGCGGCGGCGAGCCGGCACCGCAGGCGTAGGCCATGCGCTGCGCGCTCTCCAGGAACTCGTGCAGGTCGATGCCCGCGGCGGCTGCCGGCACCAGGCCGAAGTTCGACAGGACCGAGTAGCGGCCGCCGATGCCCTTGTCGCCGTAGAAGATCTTCCAGAAGCCGTCGGACTTCGCGACGTCTTCCATGTGCGAGCCGGGATCGGTCACCGCGACGAAATGCTTGCCCGCCTCGGCAGCGCCCACGGCATGCTGCATCTTGTCGAAGAAGTACGCCTTCAGGATGTTCGGCTCCAGGGTACCGCCGGACTTCGACGACACGATCACGAGCGTACTGGCCAGGTCCACCTTGTGCTCGAATGCCACCACCTGCTGCGGGTCGGTGCTGTCCAGCACCAGCAGCTCCGGGAAGCCGCCACGCTTGCCGAAGGTCTCGGCCAGCACTTCCGGACCGAGGCTGGAACCGCCCATGCCGAGCAGCAGGACATGCGCGAAGCCGCGCGCCTGCACCTCCTTCTGGAAGCTGGTCAGCTCGTCGATCCCCGCAAGCCGCTCGTCGACGATGTCGAGCCAGGCGAGCCACTTGCCCTCGTCCTTGCCGGTCCAGACCGATGCGTCGTGGTCCCAGATGCGGCGGACGGTGCCGTCCTTGCGCCATGCTTCGAGGCTGGCATCGACCGCCTCGCCGAGATCGGCCGGCAGGCTCATCTCGGTATGGTTCAGGGTTTCGCCGGCGAGCGCCATCTGCTTGGCGGCGACGGCGCCCATGAGCTGGTCGAAGGCCTCGGAGAAGGACTGCACCCCGTCCACCACGAGCTTGGCGGTCACCCCGGGCAGGTCGAGCCCGACGCGATCCGCTTCCGCGAGCACGTGCGCCGCCGCCGCGACATCCTCGAGCAGCGCGTCGCGCGCGCGGCCATGGTCGCGGAAGGCATCCATCGTCGCCGGCGGCATCGTGTTGACGGTGTCCGCCCCGACCAGCTCCTCGACGTAGAGCACGTCGCTGTAGGCCTTGTCCTTGGTGCCGGTGCTGGCCCACAGCAGGCGCTGCGGGTTCGCGCCGACGGCGGCCAGGGTCTTCCAGCGCTCGCTCGCCGAGAATTCAAGGTAATGCTGGTACGCCAGCTTGGCGTTGGCGATCGCGACCTTGCCGCGCAGCGTCTTGAGCGTCGCCGACTCCGGATCGTTCTTGCCGAGGCGGCTGTCGATCTCCTTGTCGATCAGGCCGTCGATGCGGCTGACGAAGAACGACGCCACGCTGGCGATGTGGCTGATGTCCTCACCCTTGGCATGGCGCGCCTCCAGTCCCTCGACGTAGGCGTCGAGCACCTTCTTGTAGGCATCGATCGAGAACAGCAGCGTGACGTTGATGTTGATCCCCTCGGAGATCAGCGTCCGGATCGCCGGCACGCCGGGCTCCGTGCCCGGCACCTTCACCATCAGGTTGGGCCGCTCGACCGCTGCCCACAGGCGCCGGGCCTCGACGATGGTCTCCTCGGTGCGCAGCCCCAGGTAAGGCGACACTTCCAAGCTGACATAGCCGTCCAGGCCCTTGGTCTGGTCCCACACCGCCTTCAGTACGGCGGCGGCGGCGCGGATGTCGTCGATCGCCATCGTCTCGTAGAGCGAGCTGGCCGTGGAGTTACCCTTCGCGACCAGCGCCTTGAACTGCGGGTCGTAGTCGGTGCCGTGCCCCATCGCCTTCTCGAAGATGGTCGGGTTCGACGTCACCCCCTTGAGGCCGTCGTCACGCACCAGGGCCTCCAGCTTGCCCTCGCTGATGAAGGACCGCTGGATGAAGTCAAGCCAGGGCGACTGCTTGAACTTCTCCAGTGTCTGCAACGGGTTGGAAGTCTCCGAACCCGGCGTCTTCTGCACTACGTTCATCCTACCGCTCCTTTGCCAGCCATTGACCGGATCGCGCCTTGCCGGCCGTCAGGCCGCCTTCGATTTCGCCTGCTCGCGTGCCGCCTCGAGGATGAGCTCGGGCGTGAAGCCGAACTTCTTCATCAGTGCGCTGAGCGGCGCCGAGGCGCCGAACGTCCGCATCACGATCATCTTGCCGGAGGCGCCGGCGTAGCGGTCCCAGCCCAGTGCCGCCGCCTGCTCGATGACCACGCGACCGGTCACCGAAGGCGGCAGCACGCTGTCACGATACGCCTGGGTCTGCTGCTCGAAAAGCTCCCAGCACGGCATCGACACCACGCGCGCGCTAATGCCCTCCGACTTCAGGCTCTCGTAGGCGGCGACCGCCAGTCCGAGCTCGGTCCCGGTGGCGATCAGGATGACGTCCGGCGTCGCGTCGCTGGTCGCCAGCACGTAGGCACCCTTGGCCAGTCCGGAAGCCGGTGCGTATTTCCGCCGGTCCAGGGTCGGCATCGGCTGGCGGCTTAGGATCAGCGCCGCCGGCTGCTCCTTCAGCGGCAGGATGACCCGCCATGCCTCCGCGACCTCGTTGGCATCGCCCGGGCGAATGGTCAGCAATCCCGGAGTTGCCCGCAGCTGCGCCAGTTGCTCGATCGGCTGGTGGGTCGGCCCATCCTCGCCCACGCCGATGCTGTCGTGCGTGAAGATATAGAGAACCGGCAGCTCCATGATCGCCGACAATCGGATCGGCGGCTTCATGTAGTCCATGAAGATCAGGAATCCGGAGCAGTACGGCCGCAGGCCCGACAGGGCGATGCCGTTGCTGATCGAGCCCATCGCGTGCTCGCGCACGCCGAAATGCAGGTTGCGCCCGCCATAGGAGCCGGCCTCGAAGCTGCCGGCGCCCTGGAAGGTCATGTTGGTCTTGGTGGAGGGCGACAGGTCGGCCGCGCCACCGATCAGCCAGGGCAGGTTCGGCGCGATCGCGTTCAGCACCTTGCCGGAGCTCTCGCGCGAGGCGACGCCCTTCTCGCTGGCCTCGAACACCGGGATCTCCTTGTCCCACCCTTCCGGCAGCGTGTGCTCGTTGATCATGTCCAGCTCGGCGGCAAGCTCGGGATATTCGGCGCGGTAGCGCTCGAACAGCTCGTACCAAGCCTTGCTCCCGCTCGCGCCGCGCTTGCCGATGCCCTCGGCGAAGTGCGCCTGCACGCCGTCCGGCACGTAGAACTGCTTGTCCTCGGGGAAGCCGAAGGCCCACTTGGCGCCCTTGATCTCGTCCTCGCCGAGCGGCTCGCCGTGGGCCTCCTTGGTGCCCGCCTTCTTCGGCGCCCCGTAGCCGATCTGGCTGTGCACGACGATCATGGTCGGGCGGTCGCCGGCCGCGCGGGCCTCCTCCAGCCGCTGCTGTACCAGCGCGGTGTCGTTGGCGTCCGGCACCTCGGATACCGCCCAGCCATAGGCCTCGAAGCGCTTGTGGGTGTCCTCGATGAAGGCGAGCGCGGTGGAGCCCTCGATAGTGATCTGGTTGCTGTCGTAGATCCAGGTCAGGTTGGACAGCTTCAGGTGGCCGGCGGTGGAGGCGGCCTCGCTGGCGACGCCCTCCATCATGTCGCCGTCGCCGCACAGCACGTAGACATGGTAGTCGAACAGGGTGAAGCCGGGCTTGTTGTAGCGGTCGGCCATCCAGCACTCGGCCATCGCCATGCCGACCGAGTTGCCGCAGCCCTGCCCCAGCGGACCGGTGGTGGTCTCGACGCCGGAGGTGAAGCGGTATTCCGGATGCCCGGGGGTCTTGCTGCTCATCTGGCGGAACTGCTCGAGGTCGTGCAGCGTCAGCGACGGCGACCCCTTCGCCACCGGATTGCCCTCGTGATCCTCGTCACGGATCTCCTTCACGCCGGCGAGGAAGATCAACGAGTACAGCAGCATCGAGGCATGCCCGACGGACAGCACGAAGCGGTCCCGCCCCGGCCAGCGCGGCTCCGCCGGGTCGTAGCGGAGGATGTTCTGCCACAGCGTGTAGGCGACCGGGGCGAGGCCCATCGGCGTGCCGGGATGGCCGGACTTCGCCTTCTGCACGGCATCCATGGCCAGCGTGCGGATCGTGTTGATGCAGAGCTGGTCGATGTCGCTTCCAGGGGCGCCGCCGCCGTCCGGTGCGGCAGGGGCCACTCGCGCGAGGTGATCCATCGTTGAACGCATGGAAGATCCATCCTTCGTGATCGCGCCTGCCGGCCCGCGCGCCGGCCGCCATTCGTCGCAGGTCCAGGAAGCGGCATTACCGGGCCAGATGAGCGTGCCGGCAGCGCAACCCAGGTCCCAGCCATGAAACCCGCCGCTCCACCCGGACGCCACCACCAATCCGACCCGGCCGCGATCACGAAAGCTCGACCCTGGGAGCCGCGCGACCGACCTGACAGGAGACTGGAGCGGACCTTGCCAGGTCTTTCGAACCAAGTCTGCGCAACCTGTCAAGCATATGGCCGGCGGGCTTACAAGCCCCCGGCCTGCCGCACCCGGGGCAGGCTCAGGCCGGCAGCGGCCGCGCCGCCTGTCCGGGATACCCGACGGGCGCGAGGATGCGGCCGAAGGCGGTGCGGGCAGCCAGGATCATGACCGCCCCCAGCGCCACCAGACCTGCGTGCAGCAGCCAGAACAGCGGGGCCGGCATCGCCTGCAGCAGGCCGCCGAGCCAGCCGACCGCCATGTTGGCGCCGAACAGGTGCAGGTAGTAGACCCCGATCATCAGGCCGGAGACCGCCCGAGGCGCCGCGCGCGAGTAACAGTGCCAGCCCGACCGGCAGCACGTTGGAAAAACCGATGTCGTTGACGACGTGGAAGGCCAGCCCCCAGCCGAGGCCGACCTTGTGGCCGCTGCTGGCCTCGTGCCAGCTCGCCAGGGCCAGGATCAATGGCGCGAACGCCGCGATGAGCGTGCCGATCGCGAGCTTGGTGATCTCGTCGGGCTCCGAGCCGTGCCGCGCCCGCCAGCGCCAGAACGCCAGCGAGAGCACGATCATGCCGCTCGCGATCAGGGCGTCCAGCGCGATCAGCCAGGTCACCGGCATCGTGCGGCCGAGGAGCACCAGGTCGTAGTTGGCGTCGCCCCAGACCAGGTAGGCGTTGAAGATCTCCATGTTGCAAACCGCCGAGAGCGCGAGCGCCGGCAGCAAGGCCACCAGCACCAGGACCGTCCTGCCCTCCCCGGGTGCCAGCCTGGCCCGCGTCGCCGGTCCCGGGCGGTGCCGGTCTGGGGAGTCCCGGTCTGGGCGTCGCCTGCGGACAGGTTCGGCCGGCAGCCAGCGCCGGCCCGCCAGGTATACCGCGAGCCCGGCGAGCATGCCGACGCCCGCCGCGCCGAAGCCCAGGTGCCAGTCTACCTCCTGTCCCAGCGTGCCGCACACCAGGGGGGCGGCGATCACCGCGACGCTGACCCCCAGCAGGAAGAGCTGGAACCCGTCGGCACGCCGCGGGTCGCCCGGTTGGTAGAGCTCGCCGAGCTGGCTCGCGATGTTGCCCTTGAAGCAGCCGACCCCGACCAGCAGGCAGGCGAGCGCCGCCAGGAAGGAGACGTCGAACGCCATCAGGAAATGCCCGGCCGCCATCAGCAGCGCGCCCAGGGTTATCGTGCGCGTCCGGCCGAGCATGCGGTCCGCGAGCAGGCCCCCCGCGATCGGCGTCAGGTAGACGCCGCCGGCATAGAACCCGAAGATGACGGAGGCCAGCGCCGGCACCGAGAGCGGTCCGTAGGCCGCCTCGATGGCGGCCCGGAAGGCGCCGAAGCCGGCGACATGCTCGACATGGCCATGCAGCAGCAGACGCTGGCCCATGTAGAGCACCAGCAGCGACTGCATGCCGTAGTACGAGAAGCTCTCGCAGACCTGGGCGAACACCAGGACGGCGAGCCCGCGCGGATGGCCCAGCAGCCACGCCTCGGGCGGTGCCGCCACCGCCGCATCCGCGCTCACCCGACGCTCAGCCGCAGGCACCCGGATGCGGCACCCGCTCGCGCCCGTCCGGCCTGCCGCCGCTCACTCGGCGAGCTCCGGCTTGGCGCCCTCGCGGTATGGCCGGCCGGCCGGCTTCGCCTGCGGCGGGGTCTGGTGCTGCCCGAAATGCAGCTTGCGGTGGAACCACTCGCGCATGGTCTGGAAGGTCACGTAGAGCATCGGGATGATGAAGATTCCGATGCCGCTGGCCGCGAGCATGCCGGCGAATACCGGCGTGCCGACGTCGCGCCGGCTCAGGGCGGCGGCGCCGGTCGCCGTCACCAGCGGCAGCAGGCCCAGGATGAAGGCGAACGAGGTCATCATCACCGCGCGGAACCGCATGTGCGCGCCCTGCCGCGCCGCCTCGCGTATGCTCTCGCCAGCCTCCCGGCGCTCCTTGGCGAACTCGACGATCAGGATGCCGTTCTTCGCCGACAGCGCGATCAGCACGACCAGGCCGATCTGTGCGTAGAGATCGAGCGACAGGCCGGCGATGCGTATGCCGATCATGGCCCCCAGCACGCCGACCGCCACCGCCAGCAGCACCGGGATCGGGATCACCCAGCTCTCGTACAGCCCGACCAGGAACAGATAGGCGAACAGCAGCGCCATCGCCAGGATGACGCCGGTCTTGCCGCTGGCCTGCACCTCCTGGTACGCCGTGCTGGTCCACTCATAGTCGTAGCCGGGCTGCAGGGTCCTGGCCGAGATCGCGCTCATCGCCGCGAGCGCGGTGCCGGATGAGATGCCGGGCGCGGGTCCGCCGTTGATGGTGATGGCGCGGTAGTTGTTGTAGCGCGTGATCGCCTGCGGGCCGGTGATGATCCGCGTCGAGGCCAGGCTGCGCAGCGGTACCGTGCCGCCGGTGTTGTTGCGGACGTAGATCCCCCACAGGTCGGCGATCTTGGAGCGGTCACGCGCTTCGCCCTGCACGTTCACCTGCCAGACGCGGCCGAACAGGTTGAAGTTGTTGACGTAGACGCTGCCGAGCGTGGTCTGCAGGGCGGTGAAGATGTCGTTGATGTTCACCCCCAGCGCCTGCGCCTTGGGACGGTCGATATCGAGGAAGATCGAGGGGTTGGTGGCGGTGAAGGTGGAGAACACGCGCGCCAGCCGATGGTCGGCGTTGGCGGCGGCGAGCAGGCCGAGCATGGTGCTGCCGAGCTGCTGCGGGTCCTGTCCCTGCAGGCCCTCCAGCTCGTACTCGAAGCCGCCGCCCGGCGACAGGCCGATGATCGGCGGCAAGTTGAACGGGAAGATCGTCGCGGCGCGTATGCCCTGCGACTGGCCGAACACGCGGCCGAGCAGGGCCTGCACGTGGGTATCGGCGGCCGTGCGCTGGTCGAACGGCTTCAGCCGGGTGAACACGAAGCCGACGTTCGGCTCCTGCACCGTATCCAGGAACGAGTAGCCGATCACCGCGAAGGTGTGCAGCGCCCCGGGCAGGGCGCGGTTCATCTTCTCGACCCGGCTGACGACCTGGCTGGTGCGCGCCACCGACGCGCCGTCCGGCAACTGGATGATGGTGAAGAAGCCGCCCTGATCCTCTTCGGGCAGGAAGCCGATCGGCAGCGTGCGCTGGATCACGAAGATGCCGATTGCGCACAGGCCGATCACCAGCACGCCGCCGACGGCGAAGCGCAGCAGCTGGTTGACGATCCTCGAATAGCCGTTGCGGGTGTGGTCGATGCCGTTCAGCACCCGGCCCAGGATGCCGCGCCGGGGTCCGGTGTGGCGCAGGAACACGCCGCACAGGGCGGGCGACAGCGTCAGCGCGTTCACCGCCGAGATCAGCATGGCGATGCAGATGGTGACCGCGAACTGCTGGAACAGCACGCCCGATAGGCCGGGAATGAAGGCGATCGGCACGAACACCGACAGCAGCACCAGGGTGATCGCGATGATCGGGCCGGTGATCTGCGTCATCGCCTTCTTGGTGGCGTCCGCCGGCGACAGGTCCGGCTCCTCCTCCATCACGCGCTCGACATTCTCCACCACCACGATGGCGTCATCCACCACGATGCCGATCGCCAGCACCATCGCCAGCAGCGACACCGTGTTGGCCGAGAAGCCCAGCGAGACCATGCCGGCGAAAGCGCCGATCAGGCTGACCGGCACCGCGACGGTCGGGATGATGGTGGCCCGCACGCTGCCGAGGAACAGGAAGACGACCAGGACGACGAGGACGAACGCCTCGGCTATCGTCTTGAGCACCTCGTGCACGGTGTCGCGCACGAAGTCGGTGCTGTCGTAGGTGACGTTGTAGGTCAGGCCCGCCGGGAAACGTTGCGACAACCGGGTCAGCAGGCCCTTGATCGCGGTTGCCGTTTTGAGCGCGTTGGCACCGGGCGACAGGTAGATCGCGAGCGCCACCGACGGCTTCTCGTCGAAGCGCGATTCGGAGTCCTGCGTCTGTGCGCCGAGCTCGATCCGCGCCACGTCCTTGAGCCTCAGGGTCGAGCCGTCCGGATTGGCGCGTATCACGATCTGGCCGAACTGTTCCGGCTTCACCAGCCTTCCCTGGGTCTGCACGTTGAGCTGGTACTGCTGGTCGGGTCCGGCGGGGCGCGCACCGATACGCCCGACCGCGGCCACCGTGTTCTGCGACTGGATCGCGCTGGTGATGTCACCGGGAGACAGGCCGAGCTGCACCAGGCGGTTGTTGTCGAACCAGACACGCATCGAATAGAGCTGACGCGACAGCAGCGACGCCTGGCCGACGCCGGTGGTGCGCGACACGCCGTCGATGATGTTGATCGTCATGTAGTTGGTGATGAAGAGCGGGTTGAACTTCCCGTTCGGGCTGTAGAAGTTCACGAACATCAGGATCGCCGACGAGCGCTTCTGCACCGTCAGTCCCTCGAGCTGCACCGTCGCCGGCAGCTCCGCGTTCGCGGTCTGCACGCGGTTGAGCACGTTGACCGTGTCGACGTCCGGGTTGGTGCCGAGCAGGAAGCTGACGGTCAGGTTGTACGACCCGTCATTGCCGCTCACCGAGCGCATGTAGATCATCTTGTCGACGCCGACGACCTGCGCCTCGATCGGCTGCGCCACCGCGGCTTCCACCACGTTGGCCGAGGCGCCGGGATAGGTCGCCGCCACCTGGACCTGCGGCGGCACGATCTCCGGGAACTGCGCGATAGGGATGCGCGTCAGCCCGACGATGCCGGCCAGCGTGATGACGATTGTAATCACGATCGCCAGGCGCGGCCGGTCGATGAAGACTCCGGAAATCATCCCAGCACTCCGTTATGGGCGCCCTTGGTCTGGCCGTATCTGGCTGCGGTCATTGGCGGGTCGGCGCCGTGCCGGAGGGCTGCGAAGGGGCCGCGTTGCCGTTATGCGCCGCCTGTCCCGCGGCTGCCGACGGTGCGGCCGGCCGCGCGCCGGGCGCGTCGCCGCCGCCTACCGCCGGCTCGGGAGCCGCCGGTTTCACCGGAGCGCCGGCATGCACCCGCTGCACGCCGTCGACGACGACGCGCTCGCCCTCGGTCAGCCCGGAGGTCACCACCTGGTCGGCGTCGATGGTCTCGCCCAGCTTGACGTTCGATCGCCGCGCCCGGTTCTGCGCGTCGACGCTGTAGACGTAGTCGCCCTGCTGGTCCGACAGCACCGCCGAACGCGGGATCACCATGGCGACGACCGGATGCGGGTCCGAGATCAGCACCGTGACGAAGGCGCCGTCCACGAGCTGTCGCGTGCCGACGCCGCCCTGGTCGCCGCCGCCGCGTTCCGGGTTCGGGACCTCGGCGCGCAGGGTGATGGTGTCGGTGTTGCTGGACACGGTGGGTGCCACGTAGTCCAGCTTGCCGGTCTGGTCGTAGCTGTCGCCGTTGGTGAGCTGCAGTCCCAGCTTGGCTGCGCCGAGGCCGCCGACCGAGGCGTATTTCTTCTGCAACGACACCACGTCGCGGGTGGCGACCGGGAACTCGACGTACATCGGATCCTGGCTGACGATGGTCGCCAGCGTGCCGCTGGTCGGGCTCACCACGTTGCCCGGATTGACCGCGGTCTGAGTGATGCGTCCGTCGATCGGCGCGTGGATCTCGGTGTAGGCCAGGTTGATCTGGGCGACCTGCAGGTTGCCCTGCGCGGTCAGCACGCCGCCGGCGTTGCCCTTCTGGGTGGCCAGCGCGTTGTCGAAGCTCTGCTGCTGCCCGGCAGGCGTGTTCAGCAGCGTCTTCTGGCGCTGGAGCTGCAGCCCGGCATAGACGATGTTCGCCTGTGCCGCGGTCAGGTTGCCCTGCTGCGCCAACACCTGCGCCTGGAACGGCCCCTGCTCCAGCACGTATAGGAGTTGCCCCTTCTTCACGTCGGCGCCTTCCGTGAACAGGCGCTTCTCCAGGAAGGCGGTAACCCGGGCCACCAGCGCCACGCTGTCGATCGCGCGGATGCGGCCGATATACTGGCCGGTCGAGGTCACCGGCCGTGAATGCACCTCGCCCACGCCGACGACGGGCGGGCCGCCAGGCGCGCCCTGCGCGCTCGCGTGATCATGTGCCACGGCGACGGCGCAGACAGCCAGGATCACCGCTCCGTTACGGATGAAGGTGTGCATGCTACGTCCTCGTCAGACGCCGGACAGGTGCCGGCACTCAGACCCGCGGTGAACCAGGACGCTCGGCGCCAAGAGGTGACCGCTCGGTCATCGCTGGACTTACACGACCGTTAGCATGCCGTGCAACCTGCCAGGTGGCCACGCCGTTGTCCCCGCTCCGTCAGCGGTCCGGAGCGCGGCCTTGCCGCCTGCCGCGCGATCCCGGTGCCGAGCCGCCCGATGCCGCTCGATCTTGACGCAGGAAGATGAAAATGCCGGAAATACCCGATGCCGATCGCTCCGACGCCACGCCGTCGCGGACCGCGTCCGGCAAGCGGGGACCGTCGCCTCATCACCGCGTCGTGATCGTCGGCGCCGGCTTCGGCGGCATGAACGCGGCCCGCGCCCTGGACGGGACCGACGCCGAGGTCGTCCTGATCGACCGCACCAACCACAACCTGTTCCAGCCGCTGCTTTACCAGGTCGCCACCGCGGCGCTGGCCGGCAACGACATCGCGCTGCCGATCCGTTCGATCTTCCGCCGCCAACGCAACGTCACCGTGGTGATGGACACCCTGAGCAGCATCGACCGCGCCAGCCGCGAGCTCCACTTCGAGTCCGGCGCCAGCCTCGGCTACGACACCCTCGTGCTGGCGACCGGATCGGTATACTCGTGGTTCGGCCATGACGACTGGAAGCAGAACAGCACCGGGCTCAAGACGCTGGCAGAGGCTGATTTCCTGCGCAACCGCCTGCTCGACGCCTTCGAGAAGGCGGAGCTGGCGACCGACCCGGCCGAGATCCGCGCGTTGCTCACCTTCGTCCTGATCGGGGCTGGGCCGACCGGAGTGGAGCTCGCCGGTGCCCTCGCGGAGTTGTCGCGGCTGACGCTGGTGCGCGACTTCCGCCACATCCATCCGGCCGACGCCCGCATCGTCCTGTGCGACGCCGGACCGCGCGTGCTCGCCTCGTTCCCCCCTCGCCTGTCCGCCTACGCCGCCCGGCGGCTGCAGGCGCTCGGCGTCGAACTCCTCCTGAACACGCCGGTCAAGGACGTGCGGGCCGATGACGTCACCGCAGGCGACAAGGTCATCGCCGCCAGGACCGTGTTCTGGGCCGCGGGGACCCAGGCCACTCCGGTCGCGAGCTGGCTGGGGGTGAAGCCGGCCCGCCAGGGCCTGACCGAGGTGGAACCGGACTGCACGCTGCCCGGCCATCCGGAGATCTTCGTCATCGGCGACGCCGCCTCCTGCAAGGGCCGCGATGGCAAGCAGCTGCCGGGTCTGGCCTCCGTCGCCAAGCAGCAGGGCATCTATGTCGGCGGGCTGATCGCCGCGCGTCTCGGGCATGGGCCGCTGGCCGAGCGGAAGCGCCCGGTCTGGAAGCGTCCGGTCTGGAAGCGGCGCCTCGGCGGCCGCCCGGCGCCTCGCTCCACCGGCGACGCGGCGCCGCTGCCGTTCCAGTATCGCGACTACGGGCAGCTCGCGATGATCGGGCGTTCCAGCGCGGTCGCCGATTTCGGCTGGATCTGTCTGACCGGGTATCCCGCCTGGGTGCTGTGGAGTGCCGTGCATCTGCTGCTGCTGGTCAGCGTGCGCAACCGCTTGGTGGTCTACGTCAACTGGGCCTGGGCCTGGCTGACCTATGCCCGCGGGGCGCGCGTCATCACCGGAGAGCCCGACCTGGAGTTCGATACGACGGCGGGGGCCGGGCACGCCACGACATCCGGCGCAACGCCTTGAACGATGCCAGCCAGCATGACGGCGAGCGCTTCCACAACCCGGCCTGGCTCACCCCCCCGGCCTGGCTCACCCCCGACGAAGCGCCCGCGGGAGCGCAGCGCCCGCGTGCGCTCTCCATCCTGCGCTGGCGGCTGGGCGGCACCCGGGTGCCGTGGCCGGACCGGGTCGTCGACCCCGCGCCGGCCGGCGACCCGTGGGCGGAGCCGGGGCCGGGCGAGGTCAGCGTCACCTTCATCGGCCATGCCAGCTTCCTGATCCGGCTGCCCGGCCTGACCATCCTGACCGACCCGGTATTCAGCGAACGGGCCTCCCCGGTCTCGTGGGCCGGGCCGAAGCGGGCGCGCGCGCCGGGACGGGCGCTGGCCGACCTGCCGCCGGCGGACCTGCTGCTGCTGTCGCACAACCACTACGACCATTTCGACCTGCCGAGCCTGCGGGCGCTGCACCGCAGCCCCGGGCCGCGCGTGATCACCCCGCTCGGCAACGCGGTGCACGTACGCAAGGCGGCGGCGTTCGATGTCGAGGAGCTGGACTGGTGGCAGGACACGGTGATCGAGCATCCGGTCGCGGCACGCATCACCGCGGTCCCGGCACGGCACTTCTCCTCGCGCAACCTGACGGATTCCGGACGGTCGCTGTGGGCCGGCTTCATGCTGCAGACGGGGGGTATCCGGCTGCTGTTCGCCGGCGACAGCGGCGACGGCGCGCACTGGCAGCGCATCCGCGAGCGGCTCGGGTCACCCCACCTGGCCCTGTTGCCGATCGGCGCCTACGCGCCGCGATCGCTGATGCGCCGGGTGCACATGAACCCGGAGGAGGCCGTCCGCGCCCATCGCACGCTGGGTGCTGAGCGGTCGATCGGGATGCATTTCGGCACCTTCCAGCTTACCGACGAAGCGATCGACGCGCCGGAGCGCGCCCTCGCCGAGCATAGGCGTCGCCAGGGCGTCGCCGAGGACGGCTTCGTCACCCTCGGCTTCGGGGAGTGCCGACGGCTGGTCGTCGGGCCAGGATAGCACGTCGGCCGGAACTACCCCGGCCCGGGCGGGTTGATCCGGCACACCTGATCAGGAGCGAGAAACCGTGGCGACAGCGCTGAAGAACCGTGTCCGCGAAGGCCTTCCGTTCCCGATCGGCGCCCACTGGGATGGGAAGGGCGTGAACTTCGCGTTATTCTCGGCGAACGCCACCAAGGTCGAGGTCTGCCTGTTCGACAGCACCGGCGAGACCGAGATCGAGCGCATCACGCTGCCGGAATATACCGACCAGATCTTCCATGGCTGGCTGCCCGACGTCGGTCCGGCACAGATCTATGGCTACCGGGTGCATGGCCCCTACGCACCCGAGGCCGGCCACCGCTTCAACCCGAACAAGCTGCTGCTCGACCCATACACACGCGCGCATTTCGGCGAGCTGAAGTGGGACCACGCGATCTTCGGCTACACGATCGGCCACGCCGACGACGACCTGTCGTTCGACGAGCGCGACAGCGCGAAGTTCGTGCCGAAGTCGGTCGTCGTGGATGCGGACTTCGACTGGCAGGGCCAGCCCAAGCGCAACCCGATCGCCTGGGACCGGACGGTGTTCTACGAGGCCCATGTCCGCGGCTACACCATGAAGCACCCGAAGGTATCGGAGAAGCTGCGCGGAACCTACGCCGGTCTCGGCACGCCCGCCGTGCTGGACTACATCAAGTCGATCGGGGTGACGTCGGTCGAGCTGCTGCCGATCCACAGCTTCATCAACGACAGCCAGTTGCTCGAGAAGGGGCTGACCAACTACTGGGGCTACAACACGATCGGCTTCTTTGCACCCGATCCGCGCTACGCCGCCGAGCGCGAGCAGTCGCTGCGCGAGTTCAAGGAGATGGTCGGCCGCGTGCACGAGGCCGGGCTCGAGCTGATCCTCGACGTGGTCTACAACCATACCGCCGAAGGCAACGAACGCGGGCCGACGCTTTCGTTCAAGGGCATCGACAACGCCTCGTACTACCGCCTGCTGCCGGACCAGAAGCGCTTCTACATCAACGACACCGGCACCGGGAACACGGTCAACCTGAGCCACCCCCGGGTGATCCAGATGGTCACCGACAGCCTGCGCTACTGGGCGGAGGAGACCCATGTCGACGGGTTCCGGTTCGATCTCGGCACCATCCTGGCGCGCGAGCCGAACGGCTTCGACAACCGGTCCGGCTTCCTCAAGGCATGCGGTCAGGATCCCGTGCTCGGCACGGTCAAGCTGATTGCGGAGCCGTGGGACTGCGGACCCGGCGGCTACCAGGTCGGCGAGTTCCCGCCCGGCTGGGCCGAGTGGAACGACAAGTTCCGCGACATCACGCGCGACTTCTGGAAAGGCGCATCGAGCTTCGCCGAGATAGCGCCGCGCCTGCTCGGCTCGCCGGCCCAGTTCAACCGCGAGGGCCGCAAGACCTGGGCCTCGGTGAACTTCGTCACCGCGCATGACGGCTTCACGCTGAACGACACCGTCACCTACGACGAGAAGCATAACGATGCCAACGGCGAGGACGGCAAGGACGGCTCGTCGGACAACCGCTCGATGAACTACGGTGTCGAGGGGCCGACCGACGATCCCGAGATCAACCGGGTCCGCGCGCGCCAGATACGCAACATGCTGGCGACCCTGCTGCTCAGCCAGGGCACGCCGATGCTGCTGGCCGGCGACGAGTTCGGCCGCACCCAGGGCGGCAACAACAACGCCTACTGCCAGGACAGCGACATCTCCTGGGTGGACTGGGACATCGAGGAGAAGGGCCAGTCGCTGATCGACTTCGTCACCCGCGTCACCAGCCTGCGCAGGCGCTTTCCGATCCTGCGGCGCAGCCGGTTCCTGACCGAGGCCTACAACGAGGAGCTCGACATCAAGGAGCTCACCTGGGTCAATGCCGGCGGCGGCGAGATGGAGCAGAGCGACTGGGACGACTCCGCGCAGTGCGTCGGCCTGATGCTCGACGGTCGCGCGCAGCCGACAGGCATCAAGAAGCGCGGCGAGGACGTGACTATCCTGATGGTCTACAACGCCTGGCACGACATGGTGGAGTTCACCCTGCCCAGCCAGGGCGGCGAGGACCAGAACTGGAACCTGATGATCGACACCAACATCTCCGAGGCGGAGGAAAACAAGGAGGAGCAGAAGTTCCCGTTCGGCCATGTCTATGCGGTGACCGGACGTTCGTTCCTGCTCTTCGCCCTGTTTCCGGATAGCGTAAAATGAGCGCACGTCGTCATCAGATCCCCGCCGGTGCCAGCCTGCTGGCGGACGGCAGCACGCAATTTCGGCTGTGGGCACCCGGCTGCGAGAAGATCGGGCTGTCGCTGGAAGCGCCGGGCAAGTCGAGTGGCGACGTGCTGGACATGGCAGCGCAGCCGGAAGGCTGGTTCGAGCTGACGGTACCGGGCGTCGGCGCCGGCGCGCTCTACCGCTTCGTGTTGCCGGACGGGTTGCAGGTGCCCGACCCGGCATCGCGGTTCCAGCCGCAGGACGTGCACGGGCCGAGCGAGGTGATTGATCCGGCCGCCTATGACTGGACGGTCTCCTGGCCCGGCCGGCCCTGGAACGAGATCGTGCTCTACGAGCTGCATGTCGGCGCCTTCACGCCGGAAGGCACCTTCCGAGCGGCGATCGGCAAGCTCGACCATCTCGCGGCCCTCGGCGTCACCGGCATCGAGGTGATGCCGGTGTGGGATTTTCCGGGCAAGCGCAACTGGGGCTATGACGGCGTGCTGCCGTATGCACCGGACTCGTCATACGGACGTCCGGAGGATTTCAAGGCGCTGATCGAGGCTGCGCACCAGCGCGGCATCGCGGTGCTGCTCGACGTGGTCTATAATCATTTCGGTCCGGACGGGAACTACCTTCCGGTCTATGCTCCGAAATTCTTCACCGAGCGTCACGAGACGCCCTGGGGCGCCGCGGTCAATTTCGACTGCGAGCACAGCAAGCCGGTGCGTGAGTTCGTCATCAACAACGCGCTTTACTGGCTGGAGGAGTTCGATCTCGACGGTCTTCGCCTTGATGCGGTGCACGCGATCATCGACGAAGGTCCGAAGCACCTGCTCGACGAGCTTTCGGAGCGGGTGCGCGCGGCATCGCATCGCCCGGTGCACCTGCTGCTGGAGAACGAGGACAACGAGCCCAGGCGCCTCACCCGCGAGGACGGCGAGCCGGTGCATTACACCGCGCAGTGGAACGACGATCTGCATCACGTCCTGCATGTCGCCGCCACCGGCGAGGATAGCGGCTACTACGCGGATTATGCGGGCCAGACCTCGCTGCTCGCTACGGCGCTGGCCGAGGGTTTCGCCTATCAGGGCCAGATGATGCCGTATCGCGGCTCCGCCCGCGGCGAACCGGCCGCCTACCTGCCGCCCGGCGCCTTCGTCGCCTTCATCCAGAACCACGACCAGATCGGCAACCGGGCCTTCGGCGACCGTCTCGGCCAGACCGCGTCGCCCGAGGCGATGCGCGCGCTGGCGGCGGTCTACCTGCTGCTGCCGCAGACGCCTATGCTGTTCATGGGCGAGGAATGGGGTGCTACGCAGCCGTTCCCGTTCTTCTGCGACTTCGAGGGTGATCTCGCCGATGCGGTCCGCAACGGCCGTCGCTCCGAGTTCGCGCGCTTCCCGGAGTTCCAGGACCCGGAGCAGCGCGACCGTATCCCCGATCCGCTCGCGGAGAGCACCTTCACCTCGGCCAAGCTCGACTGGTCGGCGATCGACCAGACCCACCTTGCCCATTATACCGCGCTGCTCGCCGCTCGCCGCTCGCATATCGTGCCGCTGCTGGACCACATCACCCACGCCGGCAGCGCCACCGAGCATGGTCGCAGCGCGGTGCAGGCGCGCTGGCAGCTCGATGCCGGCCGCAGCCTGGTGCTCGATGCCAACCTGTCCGCCGAACGGGTCGACTTCCCGCCTACCTCCGGCGAGCCGATCTGGAACGAGGGCGACGTGACACCGGCACTTGGTCCCCCGGCACTTGGTCCGTGGTCGGTCCGCTGGTCCCTGGAGACAACATGACGACACCGCGCGCGACCTACCGCCTGCAATTCCACGCAGGCTTCGGCTTCAAGGATGCGAACCGCCTGGCGCCGTACATCGCGAAGCTGGGCATAAGCCACGTCTATGCCTCGCCCTACCTGAAGGCGCGTCCAGGCAGCACGCACGGCTACGACATCACCGACCACCTGGCACTCAACCCGGAGTTGGGCACCGAGGAGGATTTCCAGGCGATGGCGGCGGCCTTCCGCTACAACGGCCTCGGTCAGATCCTGGATTTCGTGCCGAACCACATGGGCGTCGGCGGCTCGGACAACCCGCTCTGGCTCGACGTGCTGGAATGGGGCCCGCAGGCCGACCATGCCGGCTGGTTCGACATCGACTGGGAGCCGGACCGCCGCTACCTCAAGGACAAGGTGCTGGTCCCGTTCCTGGGCAAGCAGTATGGCGCCGAGCTGCAGGACGGCAACCTCAAGCTCAAGTTCGATTCCGAAGAGGGCAGCCTCGCCGTATGGGCCTACGATACCCACAAGCTGCCGATCTGTCCGCTGCATTATGGCGCTATCCTCGGCCATGACGACGCCGAACTGGACCGGCTGTCCGACCTGTTCTCGGACCTGCCGCAATGGCATCCGGAGATCGCCGAGCGTGCCGCCGTGCTCAAGGCCGAGCTCGCCGCCGCCGTGCGCTCCGCCCCGGCCGCCCGCGCGGCGCTGGACCGCGGCGTCGCCGGCCTGAACCAGGACTGGCGGGCGCTCGACGGCCTGATCCAGTTGCAGTCGTGGCGGATCGCGGACTTCCGCGTTGCCGGCGACGACATCAACTATCGCCGCTTCTTCAACATCAACGATCTCGCCGGCATGCGTATGGAGCTGCCGGCGGTGTTCCGCCACGCCCATGCCCGCATCCTGCCGATGATAGAGACCGGCGTGCTGGACGGGCTGCGCATCGACCATATCGACGGGCTGCTGGACCCGAAGGCCTACATCGACACGCTGCGCGCCTCGGTCTCGAAACCGTTCTACCTGGTCGTCGAGAAGATCCTGGCGGCGCACGAGAGCCTGCGCGAGGACTGGAAGGTCGACGGCACCACCGGCTACGACTTTACCAACCTGGTGCTCGGCGTGCTGGTCAACCCGGCCAGCGAGGAGGCGTTCACCGCGACCTACCAGGAATTCACCGGGCTGCGGTCCGAGTTCTCGACCATCGTCTATGATTGCAAGGTCCGCATCATGGAGAACGAGATGGCCAGCGAGCTGAACGCGCTCGGCCGCGACGCTGGTCGGGTCGCACGGCAGAACCCGATGACGCAGGACTTCACCAAGACCGTGCTGCAGCGCGCGATCAAGCAGATCGTCGCCTGCTTCCCGGTCTACCGCACCTACATCGAGTTCGACTCCGACCAGGACAGCGCGGACCGCCGCGATCTCGAATGGGCGTTCTCGCAGGCGCGGCGGCACGATCCCAACATCGACCCGTCGGTGTTCGACTTCCTGCACGACCTGCTCTCCGGTCGCCTAACCGCGAAGCCCAAGAGCGGCTTCAACCGCACCAGCGTGCTTCGCCTGGCGATGAAGCTGCAGCAGTACAGCGGCCCGGTGATGGCCAAGGGTCTCGAGGACACCGCCTTCTACCGATATAACCGCTTCATCGCCCTCAACGAGGTCGGCGGCGAACCCGAGCGCTTCGGCATCACCGCGGGCGCCTTCCACAAGGCAAACGCACAGCGTGCCCGGCGCTGGCCCGGCGCCATGCTCGCGACCTCCACGCACGACACCAAGCGCGGCGAGGACGTGCGCGCGCGCCTGGCGGTGCTGGCCGACATGCCGGAGGAGTGGACCCGCCAGGTGCATGGCTGGAGCCGCCTGATCCGCGCACGCCGCGGCGAGATCGAGAACAACGCACCGCCGGACCGCAACGACGAGTATCTGCTCTACCAGCTCCTGGTAGGCTCATGGCCGGTGGAGCTGCTCGAAAGCCCCGATCCGGAGGGCCTGGAGGCTTATGGCGACCGCCTGCGCGTAGCACTCGAGAAGTCGATGCGCGAGAGCAAGCTGCACTCCAACTGGTCGTCGCCGGATACCGCCTACGAGGAGGCGATGCAGTCGTTCGCGCGCGCGGCGCTGGACCCCGGCCGCGCCGGTTTCCTGGCCAGCTTCCTGCCTTTCGCCCAGCGCGTGGCGCGGCTCGGCGTGCAGAACAGCCTGATCCAGGCGGTGCTGAAGCTCACCGTGCCCGGCATGCCCGACATCTACCAGGGCTGCGAGATGTGGGACCTCAGCCTGGTGGACCCGGACAACCGCCGTCCGGTGGATTACGAACTGCGCGCCAGCGCGCTGGAGGCCTTGCAGCCGGCACTGGAGCGCGACCCACGCGGCACCCTGCGCGACCTGCTGGTCAACTGGTCAGACGGGCGGATCAAGCTCGCGGTGGTGACGATGCTGCTGCGTCTGCGGGCAGCCCATCCGGCATTGTTCGCGGAGGGCAGCTACGAGCACCTGACCGTCACCGGCGAGAAGGCCGGCCAAGCGCTCGGGTTCGTGCGCGGCCTGGGCAACGTCCAGGTCGCCGTCCTGGTGGCGCCCTATCCAGGACTGCGCGAGGCCGATCCGGACTGGAAGGGCAGCGTCGCCACCCTGCCGGAAGGCGATTGGCGCGACCTGTTCAGCGGCGCGACCTTCGCCGGCGGCCAGGATGCGCCCCTTGGGGCGTTGTTCGATCTGCTGCCGGCAGCGGTACTGGTCAGGTCCTGATCCGGCGATTATGCTGTGCTCCTTGCGGCGCTTTCTGGCCGCAGGGAGCCGGCTATGACCGAGCATCATCCTTTCGCGGACTCACTTCCGGTTTCGGAACCTCCCGCAGGCTTCACGCAGGAACAGGTCGAAGCGCTGTTTCTCGGCGCCGCGCGCGACGGACAGGTGGATCTGCTGGAAGCGTTCCTGGACGCCGGCGCCGACCCGAACCGCACCGATCCGCACGGCTACACTCCCCTGATCCTGGCCTCCTACAATGGTCATGCGGAGGCGACCGGGCTGCTGATCAGGCGCGGCGCGAGGGTCGATAGCCGCGATGACAAAGGCAGCACGGCGCTCAGCGGCGTCGCGTTCAAGGGTGATCTGCCGATCGCCCGCCTGCTGATCGAGGCCGGGGCGGCGGTGGATCAGCCCAACGATGTCGGCCGCACGCCCCTGATGTTCGCGGTGATGTTCGGGCGCGAGCGGATGGCGGACTACCTGCTCGAGCGCGGCGCCGATCCGCGCCATCGCGACGGCGAGGGCAACAGCGCCCTCACGCTGGCCGAGCGCCAGGGACACGAGGCCCTGACGGCAAGATTGCGCGGCTGACGGTCAGGGCACAACGACGACAGGCGGCCGCACGACATAGACCGGAGGGCGGACAAAGACGGTCGGCCCGTAGGGGAACGGCCCGTAGCCGCGGAAGCCGTAGCCGGGATAGCCGAACCTGCCGTAGCCATAGCCGCCCCTGAACCCACTATAGCCGGGGAAGTAGCCGAACCGGCCGTAGCCGCCATAGCCTCGGAAGCCGTAGCCGCCGTGGTAGCCATGACCGTAACCGCCATAGCCGCTATACGGATAGGTCTGCGCGGGCGCGGCGGTGAACGCGGTGGCTGCCGCCAATAGCCCGCTGGCGACCAGCAGGCTGCGGGAAAACCTCTTCATGGTCCTACTCCTGCTCGCATCGGGGGTCGTCCTGCAGAGCAGCTATGGTCGACGGGATCCACGATCAAGAGAGTGGCGTGGTTCGTTTTGTAACCGGCACGCGCGGCCACGATGGCGATGTCACGAGGGAGCGCAGGGCCGTATGCTTGCCGGTGCAGGCGGAACGGCGGGCGGCTCGAAGACAGCCAGGTACTCGGAGCGGGGCGGCTGGACCAGCAGCCAATGGAACGCCACCTGTCGGTAGCCGGAGGCCGCCAGTTCGCAGGCAAGCAGGGGTCGCGGTGTGCCGTGGCGCTCGGTGACGTCGTCCACGTCCACGATGCCGATCCTGGCGCCGGGTCGCAGCGCCGGCGTCAGGTTGCCAAGCAGGGCGAAGGGCTGCTTGATCTCGTGGTACATGTGGATCAGCACCGCGACATCGGTCGAGCGTCGCGGCAGGCGCGGATCGCCCGGATCGCCCGGATCGCCCAGCCCCACAGGGACATTCGTCAGATGGGCCTGCATGACCCGGCTGCGAAGCTCGGCCACGTACTCCGGCGTGACGTCCTGCGCCAGCACGTGTCCGCCTGGCCCGACGGCGGCCGTGAGGCGCATCGTGTAGTAGCCGGAACCAGCGCCGATGTCGGCCACCGTCATGCCCGGCCGGATGCCCAGCCATCCGATCACCCGGGCGGCCTCGCCCACGCGTTCGCGGGAATCCTCGTCCCGCCAGCGGTCGGAGACCACGGGCGCCACGGGTCGCACCGGACCCGGAAAACGGCTCGCGGGAATACCGGCAGGCCCGAGATACGGATCGGAAGCCGCGACACTTCCGCGAGCTGGAACCAGAGCGAGCGCGAGAGCGAGGACAGCGAGGGAGCGGCGGAGCATGGATCTGACCTGGAGGCTGATGGCTTTTCCTGCAAGGGGCTGCATCGAGCTACCCCGGATGTCCAGGCCCGGGGTCAGATGGCATTTGCAGTGCGGGGTCCGCAACGCCAGCCGGCGATGTCGCACTCGGCTACGATGGCCTGCGCGAGGACAGCGAAGAAGTTCGCTGCGCGCGTGCATGTCCCGGCGTCATCGACACGGAATTTGCGAACACCATCAGCGACGCGGCGGCGGGGATGACGATCCAGCCCGACGCGGTCGGCCGCACCATCCAGTTGACGATCGAGCAGCCGGATGACGTGGACATGAACGCGATCGTGGTGCGCGCTTCGGCGACACAGATCCGGGAAGACGCTCAATCATGATCGTGTTCCGCGGCGCGAACCCCGGTCGGCGGGGCAAGAAGGGTCGCGAGAAAGACGCGCCTGAAACGATCGAGCGGCTCCGGACTTCGGTCGACCTTCATTCTCAACATGGCGCCGTTCCATCCCGAGAGGAGGACATCGGCCACATCCTCGGCATCGACGTCGTCCCGCACCTCGCCTGCCGCTTGCGCCGCGCGCAGCGCTTCGGCGAAGGGCTTCGTCAGGTCGCGAAAGATCTGCCCGAGCTGCTCGCGGAGCAGTTCGCTATGCTCCGCCGCTTCCAGGCTCATGTTGCTGATCATGCAGCCATGCCGCCAACCCCTGCCCGCCAGCAGTTCGATGATCGCATCGAAATAGGCGCGCAGCCGCTCGGCGGGTGCGCGTGTCTGGTCGCGCAGCGTCGCGTCCATGATGGCCTGGGTCTTCTCGTGGTAGCGGTCGAGGACCGCGGCGCCGAAAGCTTCCTTGGACCGGAAATGGTTGGTGAAGGAACCTTGCGGGACGCCGGCAGCACTGGTGATCTCGCGGACGCCGGCCGAGGCGAAGCCGCGCTCGTGCAATGTCGTCAAACCGGACTGGATGATTTTTTCTCGAAGTGATCTGCGGCCCATAGACAAAAATACGCACGACTGTATTAATAGTCAAGCTACGGATGCGCAGGTCGTACCTGCGACAGCCAGGCGCGGAACCAGGAGAAGCAGCGATGGAAGCAGTTGAAGTGATGCCGGAAGTCCTGGATGCGGCCGGTCGGGCGCTCTCGGGCAAGGGACCGGTCCACATGGTCAACCTGGTCCGCTATCGCGCGCAGGCCGATTACGGCGAGCAGCCTGGCATCGCACCCTGCTCGGGTCGGGAAGCCTACCTTCAGCGCTATGTCGCGGCGTTCGGCAAGGTGGCCGAGCAGGTGGCCGCAGGCGAGAAGTTCAACGTCGTCCTGCTCGGCAGCGTGCAGGCGACGCTCGTGCCGCCCACAGGCGAGGCCTGGGACGACATCGCGATCATCGAATATCCGAGCTTCGAGACGTTGCAGCGCATCATCGGCAGCCCGGAATATGAGGCGGAGGCAGCACCTCACCGCCGGGCGGCACTCGAGGACTGGCGCTTCATCGCGACGATCAGGGCCGGGCTGCCCGCATGACCGCGGCCGACGTGGCATTCGAGCGAAAGACGATGGCGACGGCGCGGCACCGCACCGCCTGGATCGAGGCCGGCCCCACCGACGGCCCATTGATGATGCTGCTGCATGGGTGGCCGGAACTCGGGCTGGTCTGGCGCGCGCAGATCGAGCATTTCGCGTCTGCCGGCTGGCGGTGCGTGGCACCGGACATGCGCGGCTATGGCGGCTCGTCGGCGCCGGCATCGACCGCGGCGTATGCGGTTCGCGAGCTGGTCGCCGACATGGTCGAGCTGCACGACGCCCTCGGGGGCAAGCCCGCGATCTGGGTCGGGCATGATTGGGGAAGCGCGGTCGCCTGGGCGGTGGCCTCGCACCATGCCGCCCGTTGCCGGGGCGTGGTCAATCTCTGCGTGCCATACCTCGCCCGCGGGTTGGCGCTGCCCAACCTCGTGCCGCTGGTCGATCGTGCGCTCTACCCGATCGACCGATATCCGGTCGGCCAGTGGGACTACTGGCTGTTCTACCGCGAGCATTTCGATCAAGCCGCGCGGGACTTCGAGGCCGATACGGCGGCGACGCTGTCGCTGCTCTACCGCACCGGCTCGACCGAGGCCATCGGCAAGCCGGCCTTCTCGGCCAGCATCCGTGCGAACAACGGCTGGTTCGGAGCGGCTGGGCGCGCGCAGGTGATGCCGCGCGACGACGCCCTGCTGAGCCAGGCCGACTTCGACGAACTGGTCGCCAGTTTCCATGCGGTCGGTTTCAGGGGCGCCGACGCCTGGTACATGAACGATGCGGCGAACCTTGCTCATGCCGCCGAGGCACCACATGGCGGACGGCTGGCACTTCCGGCGCTGTTCCTGCACGCGGAGCACGACGTGGTCTGCGACACGGTCCATAGCCGGCTTGCCGACCCGATGCGACAGGACTGCGCCGACCTGACCGAGGTCACCATCGGCGCCGGCCACCAGCTCATGCTGGAACGCCCGGATGACGTGAACAGCGCGATCGCCGGCTGGTTGTCAGCCGGCCGCTTCGAGGGCGGGTAGGCCAGGCGGCGATGCGGGGCGTGGAAGCCGTCTAGAGCAGCGTCAGTCTGAATGGAATCGCTTCGCGATCCCAGTCAGCTGATAAAGCTGCTCTTTCCTCAGTCAAGCAGAGCATGATCGAAGTGATCATGCTCTAGCCGCCGTCCAGCCGGGTATGCTGCAGCATCAGCACCGTCTTCGCGTCGACGATCTGCCCCGCCACGACCATCTCCCAGGCGCTGGCGAGCGGCAGCTCGATGACCTGGATCTGCTCGCCTTCCGCGGGCAGGCCGCCGCCCGCCCCGATATGGTCGCCCGGCTCGTACTTCGCGACGAACAGGTGCACCTTCTCGGCGGAGCTGCCCGGGCTCATGTACAGCTCGAACACCTTGCGCACCTCGCGAAGGCGGTAGCCCATCTCCTGCTCGGCTTCCTTGCGCACGGTGTCGATCGGCGCGTCGCCAGCGTCGACGATGCCCGCGCAGAGCTCGATCACCAGCGGCTCATCGCCATTGACGTGGACCGGGATGCGAAGCTGCCGGACGAGCAGCACCGTGCCGCGGGCATGGTCGATCGGCAGCACGGCGGCGCCGGGTCCGTTGTGGTAGACCTCGCGCTCGAGGGTCTGCAGCGAACCTCCCTTGCGGCGCTGGTCGAAGGTGACCTTCTCCAGCTTGAACCAGCTCTCCGAGAGCGTCTCGCGCGTGTGGATGCGGATGGGACCCTGATCACTCATCAACCTGCCTGCCCGACCTGTCCGGCGATGCGACGGGTGGTCGCGCCGCATTCGAGTTCAGCTTGGCAGCTTCGGCTCGAACCCGGAAGCACGACGGGGAGGACCGGCACCGGTTGCTTGACCGGCATGATGGCGGGAGGCAGGCTTCCGGACCGTCCGGAAGGTGGAAGAAAACATGCGCGTTGTCCGCGTCTTGCCTGTCTTAGCAATCGCATTTGCCGCTTCCTCCGCATCGCCGCTTCGGGCGGATGCGATGTCGCCGGATCATCCGCCGGTGGCCCAGCCGAAGCCGGTCACCGACGACTATTTCGGCACCAGGGTCACCGACCCCTATCGCTGGATGGAGAGCAAACCGGAGCCGCGCTTTTCCAACTACCTGCACGCCGAGAATGACTACGCGCGACACGTGCTGGCGAGGATCCCGGGTCGCGACGCACTGGCAAGGGACATCGGCGAGGTCAGCGGTCTTGCCGCCCGTGCGCGCACCGTCGAGCCTGCCGGGGGCAGGATCTTCTACCTGAAGCGCGATGCGGGCGCGCAGATCGACCGCCTCTACGTCCGCGACGAGGCAGGACGCGAGACGATGCTGGTGGATCCGTCGAAGCTCGACAGCGGCGGCAAGCATGCGGAGATCGATCAGTTCGTACCGTCCCAGGACGGCAGCCTGATTCTCTACGGGGTCTCGATCGGCGGCTCCGAGAACAGCACGCTGCACGTGATCGACATCGCGACACGCACGATCCGGCCGGACACGATCGACCGCGCGCAATTCGCGAACGCCTCCTGGTCGCCCGACGGCAAAGGCTTCTTCTTCAGCAGGCTTCCGGCCGCCGCCGCGACTGCGAAGGCGTCGGAGCAGTACGCCCACATGAAGGTCTATCATCACGTGCTGGGCGACGACCCGGCGCGGGACGCCGTCATCCTCGACTCCGATCACCTGCCGTTCCCGTTCAAGGCGGCCGCGGTGTTTCCCGCCATCGTCGTGAACCCGGGTTCGGACTACGCGCTGGCCGGCATCTCCGATGGCGTCTCGCCGGAAGTGACACTGTATTCGACCCCGCTCAAGGACCTGGCTGGAAGTCGTCCGGCCTGGCATCAGGTGGTGGTGCAGTCCGACGGCGTCATCGGCGCCACGGTCCGCGGCAACCGCATCGACCTGCTGACGCACGCGGGCGCCCCCCGGTTCGAGGTTGTCGAGACCGGCCTCGACGCGCCGGACTTCGCCCATGCGCGGACCGTGGTCGCGGAGACGGGCGGCGTGCTGACCGGCATCGCGGCGGCGAAGGACGGGCTCTATTACGCGACGCGCGACGGCGCCACCTTCACGCTGCATCGCCTCGGCGACGATCGCCCAGGGGGTGCCGCGGCCCGCCCGGAGACGATCGGACTGCCGTTCGCCGGCACCATCGCCCCGAACGAGGAGGGTTCGGCCGGCCTGGTGGCGGACCCGCAGCGTCCGGGCGCCCTGGTCAGCCTGGAGTCCTGGGTGCAGCCGCATGTCTGGCTGCAATATGATCCCGCCACCAAGGCGCTGACCGACACGCACATCCTGCCCGGCTTCCCGCGTGACCTCTCCGGCTATGAGGCGATCGAGACCTCGGCGACGGCTCCGGACGGCACCAGCATCCCGCTCTCGATCGTGAGCAGGAAGGGCATGGCGCATGACGGCAGGCGGCCGACCTACCTGGTCGGCTACGGCTCCTACGGCATCTCCTATGATCCGGCCTTCTCGCCCACCTTCCTGCCCTGGCTCGACCGCGGCGGCATCTATGCCATCGCGCACGTGCGCGATGGCGGCGAGGGCGGACAGGCCTGGCACGATGCCGGCAAGATCGCCACCAAGCAGAACACGATCCACGACTTCATCGCCTGCGCGCAGGCGCTGGTGGCACGGGGCTACACCGACCGCGCGCATCTGGGCGGTGAGGGCACCAGCGCCGGCGGCATCCTGATCGGCGGCGCCATCACGCAGCGGCCGGACCTGTTCCGGGCCGCGCTGATACGCGTCGGCGCCACCAACACCCTGCGCGAGGAGTACACTGCGGGCGGTCCGGCCAACATCCCCGAGTTCGGCACGTCGAAGAACCGCGCGCAGTTCCCGGCGATGCTGGCGATGGACGCCTACAACCACGTCAGGAAGGGCGTCGCCTATCCGGCGGTGCTGCTGACCGGCGGCGCCAACGACCCGCGCGTCACGGTCTGGATCCCCGCCAAGATGACGGCGAAGCTGCAGGCCGACACCTCCAGCCACCGCCCGGTGCTGTTCCGCGTCGAGTTCGACGCCGGCCACGGCATCGGCTCCACGCGTACGCAGCGCGACGACGAGACCGCGGACGAGTTCGCCTTCCTGCTGTGGCAGTTCGGCGAGACAGGCTACCAGCCCGCGAACTGACGCGGTCGTCATCCAGGGCGGCGACGCCTCGGCAGCGTGGGCTCGGAACTCTCGCCGCACTGGCTCGCTCTGCCCATGACGGCCGGTCGCGCGAGTGTCCGGGCGCTTTTCCCTGGAAGACATCTCATGGTTGATCCCGGCATGTCCCTTAGGCGACGTGGACTCGCTCTGGCGGCGGGAGCGCTGCTGTCCGTCGCGGCTGCCGGCACCCTGATCGCCGCGACCCCTCCCCTGACCCAGGTCGCCGGCTTCAAGTACCAGGTGACCGGCGTCGCGGTATCGAAGGACGGCAGGATCTTCGTCAACTTTCCGCGCTGGGAGAAGGACGTGCCGATCTCGGTGGCGGAGGTGATGAAGGACGGCAGGCTGCGGCCCTATCCGGATGCCGCCTGGAACGGCTGGAGCAACCTCAAGCCGCTCTCCCTCGGCGACCACTTCATCTGCGTGCAGAGCGTGACGGTCGATCCGCAGGGCTTCCTGTGGGTGGTCGATCCGGCAGCGCCGGGCAACGAGTTCATCAAGCCGGGCGGCGTCAAGCTGGTGAAGATCGACCTCGGGACGAACAAGGTGGCGCAGGTCATCCCGTTCGATAAGACCGTGGCGCCGCAAGGCAGCTACATGAACGACGTGCGGGTCAGCCCGGATGGCAAGCACGCGTACCTGACGGATTCCGGCCAGCAAGGCGCCCTCATCGTGGTGGACATCGCCGCCGGCAAGGCGCGCCGGGTGCTCGACGGCGACCCGCGGACACAGCCTGAGCCCGGCGTGGTGCCGCACGTGGACGGGCACGAGCTGCGCCGGCCGGACCATCGCATTCCGGCCTTCGCCGCCGACGGCATCGCGCTCGACGCGGCCGGCCGGTATCTCTACTGGCAGGACCTCGTCGGACGCACGCTCTACCGCATCCCGACGAGTTCGCTGCTCTCGGCCATGATGTCGCCAGCCGACGTCGGGGCCAGCGTGGAGAAGGTGGCGATCACGAACGTCGCGGACGGGCTTTGGATGAATGAGCAAGATGCCCTGTTCATCACCGACCCGGCGAACAACGCCGTACGCATGCGCGCGCCGGATGGCGGGATGAGCGTGGTGGCGAAGGATGCCCGCCTGCGCTGGCCAGACAGCATGGCCGAGGGCGCCGACGGCTCGATATACGTCACCGCCTCCCATATCCAGGACATGGCGCAGTTCCACGAGAAAGGCAGCACCCAGAACGGTAGTTGGGGATTGTTCCGCATCCCGGCGCCGCACGCGCGATAGCCGGCGTCGGTCCCTCCAGGCCACAGACTGACCTCATGCTGCTCTAGTCGGTGGTGTAGAGCGCGTCCGCATAGTGCCGGCCGAACGGTGCGCAGGCCTGACGCACCGGCAGCAGCACGACGGCGCCGGGCATTCCCAGGGGGCATCGAGCTGGTGCGGCACTCCCTCCCGGTCCTGCAGGTGGCCTTGTCCCATCAGGGCCACCACCGGTCGCCGCGGTTCGTGGATGCGCTGGGCTGCGATCGCCTCCGCCATGGCACGGTCCCAGACGAGCTGGGCGTCGATGAAGTGCTGCAGCCGCTCCGGCGTCATCGTCATTCCGCCATGCCCCGACATCGCCTCGGACAGGCCCGCCCGATACGCGGCACTCGGCGGCGCCGGCGTGCCCACGCCCTCGCGGTCGGCGATCGCGACGCCGGCCCAGCCCCGCCTGCTTACCAGGTGGACCACACGCCCGGACACGTTCAGCGCCAGCATCGGGACCTGGTAGTCGCGGGCGAAGCGGAAGATCGGCAGGTAGAGCGCCGCGTCGAAGCCCCAGACATGCTTCCAGTCGGTCCGGGTGAGGAAGTCGGCTTCCGAAAGGTCGCCATGCACCCAGCGGTCCAGCACCGGCTGGCTGGAGCGGGGGAACATCTCGAACCCGAGCACCAGCGCCGGATCGGCCGCATACAGGCGCTCTATCGTGGCAAGCTGCCAGCGATGGTCCGCCGCGCTGTCATGCTGCTCGCCGAGCAGCACGACAGGACGCGAGGCCGCCTGCGGGACCGGATCGGCGATGCGGCGCAGGCTCTGGGGAGCTACCCACTGCCCGGACGGCGCGCAGGCCGGTGGCGACACGGCGCAGGCGGCGAGGAGAAGGCTCGGCAGCAGGCAAAGAGTTTTTCGCATGCAACACAAGTAGGTTGGATGCCCTGTCATGCCACCATCCAGCTGCGTGCGCGGCGCCGTCACGGCATCATGGCGGCACCGGAGGGGTGATCGGTCGATGCGGCGGACAGGCCGCTATATCATCTCGGAGCCGGCCGCCTTGTCGGCTCCGAAGTAGAACCCCAGCACGGTGCCGAGCACGCCGATCGTCGGCGTGAACAGCAGCAGGCCGAGCTCCTTGATGTCCTGCATCGCGATGACGTGGCTGAAGGCCAGGCCGAAGAAGGCAACGATCTCCAGTGCGAACAGGAGCAGCACGCCGGCCGCGAGCCAGCCGCGCATGGTCTCACGAACCTTGACGACGTTGAACTGCTGCGGGCCCGGCGTGGCGGTCGATGCGGTCATGCCCCGGCTGCTGATGATGCCGACACGCATTCCGTAGACGCCATCCCCGCCGCCACCGGGTCCGCTGCCGCTCAAGCGAAGTTCACTGGGGCAACCTTGCCGCGGTCGAGCAGCTGGAAACGGCGCCCGTTCGTCAGCTCCGTCATGATGAAGGCCTCGTTCGCGATCGCCTTGGCGACGAAATCCTCGATGCTGACGCCGCCGAGGCGAGCGACCTTCGACACCATGGCAGCGGTGGTCTCGTCCAGCTCGAAGGTGAGGCGGTCGCCAGCCTCCGGTCCCGCCGCATGGGCGGCTCCCTGCCGGGCCGGCCCGTCCGTGCTCTCGCTCATCGTCCCGCGCTCTCCCTACAGCAGCGTCAGTCTGACTGGAATCGCTTCGCGATCGCAGGCAGCTGATAAAGCTGCTCTTTCCTCAGTCAAGCAGAGCATGATCGAAGTGATCATGCTCTAGACGCCGATGCCGCCCGGACCGCCCCGGGGCCGCCGCAACGTCCCATCGCAGACCGTCACGATAGGATGCAGCCTCGCCTTGCGACAACCGGTCGTTTGTTCTATTTTCGTTCCGATGCCGGTTCACCTGCATGAGGCGATCATGACCCCGGACGTGCACATGCGAGGCGAGGTCGGCGGCGGACGCATCACCACCCACGTGCTCGATACCGCGACCGGCGCGCCCGCAGCCGGGCTGAGGCTCGACCTCAATCGCCGCGAGAAAGGCGGGTGGGAGGCGCTCGGCCGCTTCCGCACCGACGCGGCAGGACGCTGCGAGCCGCTGCTCGCCGGCGAGGCGCTGCGTGCGGGAACCTACGAGATCGTCTTTCACGTAGCGGACTGGCGCCAGGGTGCGGCGGGCTTCTACGACGCGATCCCGATCCGCTTCGTCGTCGCCGATCCACTGTCGCATCACCATGTCCCGCTGATCCTGTCGCCGTTCGGCTACAGCACCTATCGGGGCAGCTGACGCGGGCGGCCCAGGCCTTGCTGGATGGTCCGGCGCCTGCGGAGTGGGCGCGCGCGAATGAACGGTGCATGAGGAGGACGGCGCATGGATGACCTGGCGACGCTCGAGGCGGCCCTGCGGCAGGATCTCGACCGGCTCGCCTATCCGGCGCGCCCGTGGGTGCCGCAACACCCGCGGGAAGGCCGGACGGTCCTCGACGTGGCCATCGTCGGCGGCGGCCAGGGCGGCCTCGCCACCGCCTTCGGGCTGATGCGCGAGCGCATCACCAACATACGCGTGTTCGACCGCAACCCGCCGGGCCGGGAAGGTCCGTGGGTTACCTTCGCCCGCATGCTGACGCTGCGTACGCCCAAGCATGTCACCAGGCCCGATCTCGGCCTGCCCTCGCTCACGCCGCGGAGCTGGTTCGAGGCCACCAGGGGCCGGGAGGCGTGGCAGACCCTCGCCAAAATCGGACGGGAGGACTGGCAGGCGTACCTGGACTGGTACCGGCGCGCGCTGTCGCTGCCGGTCGACAACGAGAGCGCGGTGACCGACATCGCCGCGGATGGCGACCTGCTGCGCCTCACCATCACGACCGGGGAAGCGGAGCGGAGCGTGCTCGCCCGCAAGGTGGTCCTCGCGACCGGGATCGATGGCGGCGGCGCCTGGCACGTGCCCGACCTGATCTCGGAGGCGGTGCCGCGCGACCGCTATGCCCACACCGCGCAGCACATCGACTTCACGGCGCTGCGGGGCAGGCGCATCGGCGTGCTCGGCGCCGGCGCCTCCGCCTTCGACAACGCCGCGACCGCCCTGGAAGCAGGCGCCGCCTCGGTGTCGCTCTGCCTGCGACGTGGCCAGATCCCGCGCGTGAACCCCTATCGCTGGATGGAGAGCGCCGGCTTCCTCGGCCACTTCGCCGAGCTGCCGGACCTGATGCGCTGGCGCTTCATGCGGCACATCTTCGACCTCAACCAGCCGCCGCCGCAGGAGACGTTCTGGCGCTGCCGCCGGCACGAAGGCTTCTCCTTCCACACCGGCTGCCCGTGGGAGGCGGTGCGGATGGAGCATGACGCGATCGCCGTCGATACCCCGAAGGGCACGATGCGGTTCGACTTCCTGGTGATCGGCACCGGCTTCCTGGTGGACCTAGCACTTCGTCCGGAGCTGTCCCGGTTCGCGTCCGACATCGCCCTGTGGCGCGACCGCTTCACCCCGCCGGAAGGCGAGCGCCATCCGCTGCTGGCCAGTCATCCCTATCTCGGGGACGCCTTCCAGTTCCTGGAGCGCAGGCCAGGCAGCAACCCCGCGCTGCGCCACATCCACAATTTCACGTTCGGCGCGACGCCGAGCATGGGCCTCTCCGGCGCCTCGATCAGCGGCATGAAGTACGGCGTCGCCCGGCTCGTATCAGGGCTCGCCCGCGACCTGTTCACCGAGGACGCGCAGGCGCACCTGGACAGCCTGCGCGCCTACGACACCGTGGAATTGGCGAGCCTCGATGCGCCGCTGGATTGAGCCGGCCTCGCCATTGCTCCGGCGCAGCGCTTCAGGCGTGCGGCGACAGCATCGCGGGAACCGCGTTCCAGAGGTCGATGACCGGGACCTCGGGATGGTTGCGTGCGTAGCCCAGGATGTTGAGCGATGCCGTGCCGACCGCGAAATGCTGGCCGTCGAGCACCGGCACTCCGATCCATCGCGCGGCCAGGACGCAGGCGAACTGACCGTGCGAGAACAGTGCCACGTTCTCGTGCAGGTCGCGAAGATGCGCGATCAGCCGGTCCGCCCGCCCGGCAACCTGCGCCGGCGTCTCGCCGCCGGGACACCCATCGCGGAAGATGTTCCAGCCTGGCCTTGCCCGGCAGATATCCGGCGAATGCTGTCCCTCGTAGTCGCCATAGTCCCATTCCGCCAAGTCCGGTTCGGTCTCCGCCGCCGACCCGAGCCCGGCGAGTTCGGAAGTTCGCCGCGCACGCTGCCGCGGACTGGTCAGCACGCGGGCGAACGGGATGGCCTGGAGCCAGGGCGCGAGGTCCCGTGCCTCGTCCTCGCCATGCGCGGTGAGGCGGATGTCGGTGCGGCCGGTATGCCGGCCGGAGAGCGACCACTCGGTCTCGCCGTGGCGGATGAGGTAGACCCGCAGCCGCGTTCCTCGCGCCCGGATCGCTCCCTCCGCGTCCCGCTCGAGCGTGTCGGCATCACGCATCAGGGAAGCACGGAGCACGGGGCACCGCTCGCGCCGGGTAGAGCAATGCCCAGCCTCACGGACATCATGCCGCAGCCGTCCGCAACGGCTGGATCCTCGCGTCGGACTCGCGGTTCTCCATGGCGACGTCGTATTCGCCCGAGAGGGCGGCATGGTTGCAACGCGCCCGGTGCGACAGGGCCTTCTGCGCCGCTGCCACGTTCGCCTCCTCGCCGCGCCAGATCTGCAGGGCAGGCTGCTGGATGGCCCTGGCGAACGAGAATGCCAGCGGCCACGGCAGTCGCGATTCCGGCAGCCTGAACCTCGCATTCATGCAACTGAGGCGGGCGGAAGCCAGTTCGCCAGACTGCCCGCCCGACAGGAACGCGATCCCGGGAACGGCGGCGGGAACCACCCGGAGCAGGCTCTTCACGGTCGCGTCGGCCACCTCTTCCACCGTATCCTGGTGGGCGCAGGTCAATCCCGGCAGCACCATGTTGGGCTTCAGGATCATGCCCTCCAGCATCACCCGCTGCGTGCGGAGCGCGTCGAACACGCCCTGCAACACGATCTCGGTCACTTCGCGGCAACGCTCCAGCGTGTGATCGCCCGTCATCAGCACCTCCGGCTCGACGACCGGGACGAGCCCGGCCTCCTGGCACAATGCCGCGTAGCGCGCCAACGCGTGCACGTTGGCGTCGATGCAGGCCATGCTCGGCACGACGTCGTCCACCGCGATCACCGCACGCCACTTGGCAAAGCGCGCGCCGAGATGCGCATATTCCTGCAGCCGTGCCCGCAGTCCGTCCAGGCCTTCGGTTATCTTCTCGCCGGGCCATCCCGCCAGGTCGGTCGCACCCGTGTCGACCTTTATGCCGACGATGATGCCGGCGTCGGCAAGGATCTCGACGAAGGACGTGCCGTCCCTGCTCCGCTGATGGATCGTCTCGTCATACAGGATCACGCCGCTGATGCACTCGCCGAGGCCGGGGGTAGTGACGATCATCTCGCGATAGGCGCGCCGGAAAGCCTCGGTCGAAGGGATCCCGACCTCGGTAAATCGCCTGCCGCACGTCGCGTTGCTCTCGTCCATGGCGAGCAGGCCCTTGCCGCGGGCGACAAGCGTCCTCGCGGTGTCGACAATCTGCTCCGGGTTCATCTCGAAGCCCACTTCCACTCGACGATCTCCGGCATGTCCTTGCCATGCTTGTCGATGTAGTGCTTGTGCTCGATCAGCTTGTCCTTGACCATCTGCTTGAGGTAGTCGCCCCTGGCGGTCAACTGAGGCAGGCGATCCACCACGTCCTGCACCAGGTGGAAGCGATCGAGCTTGTTCTGCACGCGCATGTCGAAGGCCGTGGTGATCGTGCCCTCTTCCTCGTAGCCGCGGACATGCAGGTTGCGGTTGTTCCGGCGGTAAGTCAGCCGGTGGATCAGCGACGGGTAGCCGTGGAAGCCGAAGATGATGTGCTTGTCCCTGGTGAACAGCGCATCGTAGTCCGCGTCGCTCAACCCGTGCGGATGCTCGCTCTCGGACTGCAGCCGCATCAGGTCGACCACGTTGATCACCCGGATCTTCAGGTCGGGCAGATGCTCGCGAAGGATGGAGACCGCCGCGAGTATCTCCAGCGTCGGCGTATCGCCGCAACACGCCATCACCACGTCCGGCTCGACTTCCTGGTCGTTGCTGGCCCACTGCCAGATACCGAGCCCCTCGGTGCAATGCACGACGGCGGCGTCCATGCTCAGCCACTGCGGCAGCGCATGCTTTCCAGCCACCACCACATTGACGTAATGCTGCGAGCGCAGGCAGTGGTCGAACACCGAGAGCAGGCAGTTCGCATCGGGCGGCAGATAGGCGCGGACGATGCTGGCCTTCTTGTTGATCACGTGGTCGAGGAAGCCGGGGTCCTGGTGCGTGAAGCCGTTATGGTCCTGCTGCCAGACGTGCGAGGCCAGCAGGTAGTTCAGCGACGCGATCTTCCGGCGCCACGGCAGTTCCAGCGTCACCTTCAGCCACTTGGCGTGCTGGCTGAACATCGAGTCGACGATGCGAATGAACGCCTCGTAGCTGTTGAACATCCCGTGCCGGCCGGTCAGCAGGTAGCCTTCCAGCCAGCCCTGGCACTGGTGTTCGCTGAGCATCGAATCCAGCACCCGCCCGTCCGGACCCAGGAACTCGTCGTTCTCCTGCTTCCCGGCCTCCCACTGGCGATCGGTGATCTCGAACACGGCTCCGAGCAGGTTGGAGAGCGTCTCGTCGGGGCCGAAGATCCGGAAATTCCTCTGCTGCTGGTTCATCTTGACCACGTCGCGCAGGAACTCGCCGAGCACGTGCGTGTCCTGTGCATCGACCGCGCCGGGTGACGGAACCTTCACGGCGTGCACGTGAAAGTCCGGCATCCGCAGGTCGCGCAGCAGCATCCCGCCATTGGCGTTCGGGTTGGCGCCCATGCGACGGATGCCGTTCGGCGCCAGCTCGGCCAGATCCGGTATCAGCCGCCCCTGATCATCGAACAGTTCCTCGGCCTTGTAGCTCTTCATCCAGTTCTCGAGCACCGCGACGTGATCGGGATGTTCGGCATCGACGATCACGGGCACCTGGTGCGCCCGGAAGGTGCCCTCGTTCTTCTGGCCATCGACGATCTTCGGTCCGGTCCAGCCCTTGGGCGACCGCAGCACGATCATCGGCCAGCGTGGCCGGGCAGCGTCGCCGCCGTTGCGCGCCTTCTCCTGGATCTGCCGGATATTCTGGATGGCCGTCTCCAGGATGGTCGCCATCAGCTCGTGCATCGCCTCGGGCTCGTCGCCCTCCACGAAATAGGGTGTCCAGCCGCAACCCAGGAAGAACTGCTCCAGCTCCTCGTGGTCGATGCGGGCCAGCAGGGTCGGATTGCTGATCTTGTAGCCGTTGAGATGGAGGATCGGCAGCACGACGCCATCGGTGACGGGGTTGAGGAACTTGTTCGAGTGCCAGGCGGTCGCCAGCGGACCGGTCTCGGCCTCGCCATCGCCGATCACGCAGGCGACGATCAGGTCGGGGTTGTCGAAGGCGGCTCCGAAGGCGTGGCTGAGCGAATATCCCAGCTCGCCGCCCTCATGGATGGACCCCGGCGTGGTCGGCGCGACGTGGCTGGAGATCCCGCCGGGAAACGAGAACTGGGTGAACAGCTTCTTCAGCCCGGCCTCGTCCTGGCTGACGTTCGGATAGATCTCGCTGTAGCTGCCCTCGAGGTAGGTGTTGCTCACCAGCGCCGGACCGCCGTGACCGGGACCCGCGATGTAGATCATGTCCAGGTCGTATTTCTTGATGACCCGGTTCAGGTGCACGTAGATGAAGTTCTGCCCCGGCGTCGTGCCCCAGTGTCCGACCACCAGCGGCTTCACGTCGGCCAAGGTCAGGGGCCTGCGCAGCAGGGGATTGTCGTAAAGATAGATCTGCCCGACGGACAGGTAGTTCGCGGCCCGCCAATAGGCGTTCATCCTGCTCGACAGGCCCGCATCCAGGTTGCTCTGCGTGGCGGATGACGTACCGGGATCCTGGCGAGGCTGCGGGTCTCTCGTTAAGCTCGTAGAGCTCATAATCGTGATCCTTCATGTGTCTCGGTCCGGGCCACAGTCACACGCGCGGTGCCCGGCACGCAGGCGCCAGCACGGGTCCTTGATGGCGGCTTCGAGGATCAGTCTAGCCGCAGCAAGGCCGGCAGCAGCAGGATCGGAAACTACTCACGCGCACGCCGATCCTGCCGGCACGGCGTCGGTCATGCGCAACGCCGGGGTCGATCCGCCGGGCGCGTATGGCATCGCGCTGCCGGCTATAGATGCGCCGAGAGGGTCAGGAACACGCGCCGCTCGACCGGTGATCCGCCCGAAACGATCTGCTGGGACGCGTTGATCTGCTGGGACGAGATCGACACCAGGATGTTTTTCGTCAGGCGATAGCCGAGCCTGGCGTCCAGCACGAGATAGCTGTCCACTTCGACAGGCTGCAGCGTGATCTCGGCCGGATCCGCACGATAATCCAGGAACGTCGACTGCCAACGGCTCTCCAGGTCCAGTTCGAAACGTCCGTGCGCGTAGCTCCCGCCAAGGACGACCACATGGGTGGGCGTGCTGTGCTGGAAATCCTGCGGGCTGTAGATGCCGGTCTGATTGACCGAGAGATGATCCGAGATCGATATGTAGGAATAGCTCACGTTCCAGCGGAAGCTGGAGAGCAAATGTCCGCGCTGCCCGATCTCGCCACCGACCGCGGAGCTGTGGCCCACGTTCGACGCCACCGCACGCTGCTCTTCCGCACCATCCAGGATCACGCCGTCGCCGATGGTCGGGGTCTCGTAGGGATTGGTGAGGACATTGTCCGTGCGCTGCGCGAAGACGGCAGTGCGCACCTTCGACTGCAGGATGGGCAAGGCGCGGTCCCAGTCTACCTCGACGTTGGAGACGGCGGAAGCCTGGACGTTCGGCTGCCCGAGAAAGAGGTATCCCTGGCCATCGGGACCCGGTGCCTGACGGTCCTGCAGGCCAAGGTCATAGATGCTGGGAAGCTGCAGGCCGCGTGCGGCGAGCAGGCGGAAGGTGTCCTCATCGTCGAGCTTCCAGACCAGGCCGGAGTTGAAGCTCGGCTCATCGATCGTGCGGCCGGCGTAGGATGACGCGCCGAAACCGACATCCGGCACCAGGTAGCCGCGCTGGTTCAGCACGAAGTGGTCGTAGCGGACCGCGTTGGTCAAGGAGAGGCTCGGGATGATCTGCCAGTCCCACATCAGGCTGGCCGAGTACACGTCGTAGCCCACCCTGCCGGCCAGCACGTCCGACGACGTCGCGGAGGTGCACCAGATCGCTTGCCTGCATGACATAGACCGTATCATGCAGGTCCTCACGCTCGCTGGCGCCGTCATAGAGGTAGCGCAATTCATTCCTGTAGGCGCTCAGCCCCAGCAATCCGAACCTCGTATCCGCCGACAGGCCGATGCGAGACCAATTGGTGCGCTGGGAGTCGGTTCCGTAGTAGGGCGATGCGGTTGCCTCCCAGACCCGCGTGTCCACGACGGCGCCCGACGCGGACAGTTCGACATGCGGCCCTGCCCGCATCTTTCCATCCAGGCTGATGGATTAGCACCTGGGGGAGAAGCGATTGGGGAGATCGTCCGGTGATACGCTTGAGGGGCTGAACTCACGCGCGCGAAAACTTCCTACCGACACCCGCAATCCACCCACGTCCGAGACACGGGCGGTTGCTGCCGCGGAGACGGCTCCGTATCCCTGCGTGCCGCCACGCGTGGTGAGCGTGTTCACGTCGTCACGCATCGGGTCGTAGGTGATGATGTTGATCACGCCGGTTGCGGCGTTGACGCCGAACAGGGCAGTGTTCGGTCCCTTCACCACCTCGATCTGGCGGATCTCGTCCAGCTCGACCGGCAGGGTGTACTACTGCGTGCGGCCAAGATCGTCCAGGTAGACCTGCTGGCCGTTGACCAGCACCAGCAGGCGCGGGTTGCTGGGCTCGTTGTAGCCGCGGGCACCGACGTCGGCTGCCGCGAAGCCGTAGCGACGCACATCCAGGCCGGCGACGAACTGAAGGATGTCCGGAAGGTTGTCCGCACCGGAACGGCGGATGTCGTCGGCGGTGACGATCTCCATGTTCGCCGGGACTTCGGACACGCGCTGCGGCTTGCCCGTCGCGGAGGTGGTGACCGGCTCACCGAAAAGCGCCTCCACGTTGCTGTAGTCGATCGACTGGGCATGCGCGGAAGCGGCGCAGAAGAGCCAGATCGCGCCGACGAGCAGCAGGTCGCGGACACGCCTGCGGTCGGGACGCGTTGCAACGGCTGCAGCGCCGCGCGTCCGCGGGGAGATGAACCGTGCCACCCTACCTCTCCTTCACGAGCATGCGGAAGGCCTGCAGGAAGTGCATGCCCGCCCGCTCGGCGGCCGCGTGGTCGATGACGATCTTCACCGTCGGCTCGCTCGAAAAGCCGACGACGCAGTTGCCGGACTGGACACACGCCATGTCGATCGAGACCGTCGGGATGTGCAGGCGCAGGGCGGTGCCGGAGACCGCGTTCATGCTTTCGGTCAAGCCCGCCGTGACATAGGTAGTGGGTCAGTTTCAGTGTCAGCTGATGGTGGATAGCGCTCGGTCCGCTTTCGAGAAGCCGACCCGCTGAGCGGACGTTTAACCGAGCAGCGTCGGGC
>JAABUX010000905.1_pt1 | contig 47504 bp, 26 predicted proteins | sample 5561851 | NCBI WGS metagenome assembly JAABUX01 (sample SAMN10711883, study PRJNA513361) | rock metagenome | isolation source: Antarctica rocks | place: Antarctica: Victoria Land, Richard Nunatak red sandstone | collected 2016-01-03 | reverse complement strand
TCGAGCTTGTGCAATGCTCATGTAGTGAGGCATGCGAAGTTCTGAATTGTGACTCTCAACCCTGAGAGGATGCACTCTCCTGATAGGCACCGCTTGCCATCAATCTGTAATGGCTAACGCTCGACTCAGTTGCAGTATGCGTTAAAGGATTCATGCAGCTATCTTGTCCATCAGCTGAGTTAACAAGGTCCTTCTAATATGTGCATTGTAGACTCCTATTTTGATCGTCAGCTTGGGCCGTCAGCATGTGGTCATCTTGCTTGAGACACGAAAACACATCACTTGGCGGCTACTTTGTTCTTTACTTGAGGTAGATATTTCATCTGGATCTGCAAACTCGGCTCTGCGTACCATTCCTTGAGCTTTCGTGGACAGTTCTGGTGTGCTTGAGAGAAGCTGAAGATTCTATCATACTACTGGCTCTGACCTGGTGCAGTGCTGCGCCTTTCCTCACCGCTGCTTGGCTACGGTGCTATAGCATGTCTGGCAAGGTCTATTAAGCTGTCGTCTTCTATTGTGAAAGTCGTTCCATTGGCTCCCTCGGGTTATGGGGGGAGCGGCGATAAGAATAAGCTGAGATAAGCTGTGGGTGCGGGGCGCTTGGCTGCATAAGAGGGCCTCAGATTCTGCCTTGTGCTTCAGCAGGTAATTTTTCCGCAAGAGATGTAGAACTACCGCCGCAATGTCAAAAGGGGAAAAGGGGGATTTCTTGGAGCAAGGAGGAATGTTCAGCCGGTCAGTACGAGTACGTGGTAGAATACTCCGTAATCCGCCCGGAGTATCAAAAGCTCCAACAGCGAAACCCGAGCAGACCAATGAAAGGTCAGTATATACGAAGTAAGCGACGTGGCTAAGCAGAAAATACCGCTTTCGGTTTAGCAGCTCGCAGTTGTCGCTCCACTATGAATCACATCGCTGTCGTTCCCGCCATTCTAATCTATCTTCACTGGTCGACCATGCACTGATCGGGCTGTGTTTGGCTGTGACTGTAGGAGTATTACGCACTCCTCCCAGCCTTTGCAGGATGTAAATTGCGCGTTGCGCAGTACGGAGGGGGAAGTTTTGCAGCACACCACTGGTCTATTTTGTTCACTCGGTTCGGATTTCTCTCATCCGGCACCTTTATACAGTGCATATAACTTCCAGATTCCTTCTTTGTTTCACTTTTTCAGTTCACTTTTTCAGTGCTTTACAGACAGCAAGACAAAAGAGAGCAGAATACATCTCATCCCTCAGGCTTGGCTCCGAACATTCTGCGAATCTCACTGCTCCAAACGAACTGAAACCCAAGCCTCGACCTTTCATTTCAGGCAACCACGTCTGACATTTCATTCTTTCGGGTACTTAAAGAACCTTAACCCAATCATCCCCATTCTCCACGACACGTCAAAGCTCTCCAGCTCTTCAATACACCGACCATAAATCTTTGATCTCCGGCTCATCTCAGTTCCATTACACCCCTCTCTTCCACACATCTACAGCCATGCCCGTCGCTGCAAATGCCCCTCAGCCTACGGTCCTACCACCCACCAAATTCTCAACCGAAAATTGCACGTCAGTCAGCATCTATTGTCCAGTAAAGTACACAATCTATGGCTACTACCCCAATCTGGGAGCCAATGCCTTCTTCTGCGCCATCTTCGCCATCTGCTGCATAGTCCAACTTGCCGCGGGTTTCAAGTATAGGACATGGACCTATCTGACCGCGTTGTTCTTCGGGTCCCTAGGGGAGGCCCTCGGTAGGAGCACCTCGTCTTTCATGTCCCACACATAATTAACCCACGTCCAGGCTATATTGGTCGCATCATGCTCCACAGCAACCCTTGGTCCAGTACCGGCTTCGACATTCAGATCTGCTGCTTGATCATCTCACCGGCCTTCCAAGCCGCCGGAGTCTACCTTACGCTCAAGCACATCATCCTGGAGATCGGTAACGACTTCTCTCGCATCCGCGCTAAATACTATACGTGGATCTTCATCCTCTGCGACTTGTTCTCCCTCGTCCTCCAAGGATCCGGAGGAGGCATTGCCGCCACCGCCGGCCACGGATCCACCATGCAAAAGACCGGCAACAACCTCATGATGGCCGGTATCGTTTGGCAAGTCTTCACCCTCCTCGTCTTCGGCGCCCTAGTCGCCGACTACGTCGTCCGCGCCCGCGCGAACCGCTCACGCTTCGAGCCCAGAGCCATCAAGCTCCTCGACAGCCAGCGCTTTAGGCTCTTCGTCGCCGGTCTGTCCTTGGCCTACATCACCATCTTCACCCGTTGCGTCTTCCGTATCGGCGAGATGGCCAAAGGGTGGGGCAATCCGATCATGCAGTCCGAGCCAGACTTCATCGGGTTGGATAGCGTTATGATCATGATTGCAACGATCTGTCTGACTGCCTTTCACCCTGGATGGATGTTCAAGGAGATGCAGATGCATGGCAAGACGAATCCTATCGCGGAGTTCCAGACGGCGAATCCTGAAAAGGTTTCCGGTACGGACTCTGCGTCACCTGCTGGTAGTCTCGAAGAGGCCGGTCGCCCGAAGAGGAAGGGATTCTTCAGACGATCTTGACCTTGTCCGTGGATATCGAGAGACGCTGTTTGTTGATGATGCGTGCGCTAAAGTTGCGCTTCAGCTGGGAAGAATTAGATGCTCTTCAATGAGCGGAAGCGGGGAGATACCAGTGTGATTTGCAAAAGAGAGATTTTGGAGTATACTCAGTGCTTCATATTTCATACAGAAGTAGACAATTCATATAGATATTAACCAAGTCGTTGTACGAGATCATGAAGACGGATTGTCTGTCATCTTCCGTGCCGCGCTAGTCCTTAGCGAGTACACAACCACCCCCTCACGCCCCTTTCCATGTACCATCAACCACCTCACCACCAAGGCACCCTCCACCACAATCCCCCACCAACCACATTACAGTCAGGTCAAGCAACCATACCCAAAAACCCTCTCACCACACCACACCACACCACTTCCAGTACTCTACAATCTTCATCCAAGACTCCGACTAATATACACCCATCACATCATCCATCCAAAAGTATTTACCTTAGTTAGCTTTAAATTTAATCGATATCAAACCTGCGTTCGTTACCACCACATCATAGGCATGGAATAGTAGAATAGTAGAATAATAGAATAGCTGCACGAGGAAGAAGAGATTTCAAAGGAGGAGTGTTGGCAGTCGCCTGGAGGGAGCTTGGAGGGAGGGAGGGAGGCTCGAATGTGAGGGTCCTGCGACGGTGAGGGGTTTTTAGTGGTGGGTGTTTTATAGTGGTGGGTGTTTTATAGTGGTATGTATGTATGTATGTATGTATGCATGGATATGTAAGGCGTATTATTCGTAGGAAAGCTGATGCGGGAATGGGTGGGAGGGGGATTGGAATTGGAGTTGGCTCGCGCGGGGGGATCGATGTAGGTGGTAAGGTATCCTCATGTCCTGGCGAAATCTGGCACTCGGCCCGGCTGTACAAGGCCATGGGATACATACTCGCCTGTGAATTGAGGAAAGGAAAAAGGGGGAAAGATCGTTGAGCAGCATATCGGGAGGTTCCATCGTCTGTACGTACGTACTCGTACTGACCACAAGTACGTCCCGAGGCTAAGGCTCAGCGTCTTGGCCCTCCTCCAAGAGGAATAGAATAGATCAGGATTAAATGATTACCTTAGTGGCTTCTCCCAACCGGACTTACTTGTGGTCAGTACGAGTACGTAAGGTATGCGTCGATGATGTGGTTTACACTTTACACTTTACATAAAAACTACCGTGGTCATTATGCGCAGCGCCATGCAAAGGACGTTGATGAACCGACCAATAGGGAAAGGAAAGACAGAAAGGAAGGAAGGTCCTCCTTTGATATCCCAACCCTCATATAAACGCGGGCCCTGCACTTCCTTCATCCCCAGCATTACCGCTAGCGCCCGGTTGGCCCTGCCATCCCTTGTAGTGTGGTGGTGGCGCGTCACTCGGCTGTTGTTGTTCTTGTTGTTGGGAGAGAAACTGATCCGGCGAACTGCGTCCGCTACTCTCGCTCTCCTTCTCCTCGCGAATAAGCGGGACGTGATGATGGCTCGTTGACGCGCTGACGGGCTTGCCTTCGAGCTGCCAGTCGTCTTCGTCGGATTGTTCGGTGTAGTCCGGCTGCGCGAGCACGTTCCTCGAGTCGCCTTTGACGAGACCGAGGCGTTCTTCTTCGGTTGCGGATTTGACGTTCGGGGTCGATTGGTGGTGCTCTTTGCCGCTGCCTCGTGAGCCGAGACCGAGGCGGGATGTGGGGCGGTGGGGTTCCGGGTTGTCAGGTCGCTGGTCGGGCTTGTGGCGGTGGAAGGGGTTGGTGAATGAGAACTGTCGTTTGGCGCCGTGTTGTGGGGGTGGGGGTGCGAGACTGTTGCCTCGAGAGTCTGAAGGGCGGCTTTCTACGCCGTTGGCCCACATGATGGGTTTGCCGCCTGTGCCGGTGTATTCTGTGTTTGGGTCGAAGTGTGATTTGTCTGCTGCACCGTCAGTCCCGCGCAGCGAAGGCGGAAGGCCATAGACGTGGTCCAACTCCATCGCGCCAAGGACTTGAGCGGTAGGGGGCGTGCTGTCTCTCCCTGGGGACACCGGCTCGGACAAGGCAGGGGTTCCCGTACTGAGACTCTTGCCCTGCCGAGCTGCGAAGTTGGTTGAAGCGTGCCTTCTGAAGCTGTGGAAGAAACCGCCGTTGAGTCCGCTTCCACTGCCAAAAACGTCTGATGAAGATGGTCTATCAATTGAGGCACCATCTTCATCAGGGAAATGCGCCATGCCGAGCGGTGGGTGCAGTGTTTTTCGTCGTTGTACACCCCCAGACGAGGGATCAATGATGGTCTTCCTTCTCCTCAGGCCGTCCCACTCGACCTGTTCGTTTTCGCCAATCGGTTCCATCTGGTCTTTCATCCGCATTTCGTGGACTTGCTTAGCCTCTGCAGCCTCCACTTTCTGCCTGGACTGGGAGAATCTGCGAATGATAGCAGCAGCGCCACGTATAGCATCTGCTTTTGGCTCTGATTCGGGCTCCGCTTGTTCAGCTACCGTGCGAACTTGATCCAAGTCACCTTTGAACACAGCTGCATCTGGCATATCCTTGGCGGATTTCGATAGCTGGAGCAGTACCACTCCGGCGCAGATCTGCAAAAAGCCCAAGACCACTGTTATTATCGAAGTAACGGAGCCCTTGAATCCTTGAAACAGAATGGCGGATGTAACTATAGTCGAGCTAGTGAAGAAGACGTAGTAGGTTGGAGTGACAAGTGCCGCGTTGAAAAGATTCAGAGCTTTCTGCATGACTATCAGTAAACGTTTCTCTCTTCCATTTTGGGTATATCGCGGCTTGGCTTGACTTACGTTCAGGAAAATGATCTCCGTGACTAGAGTGGTGGCCACGAAGACAAGCAGAAAATACAGAAACCACTGATTGAATTGGGGCGTTCCCCCAGCCTGAGTGACGATCGCAGCACCCAGCCCTTGGGTTGCCACGACACTCAAACCTCCGATCAAGCTGCAGATGCTCAGATATACCAACATGCTCTTCTTTCCGTATCTGGGGCCAACCCAGAATGCGATAAAAGCGCATCCAATGATGACGACTCCGGCGTAAGATAGAAATCCAGGCGCTCTGAACAAGCGCTCCATCTCTTGTATGGTTCCAGCCGAAGACTGCGCAGGTGCATTCATGACGATGACGATTGATCCAACGATACACATGAAACACCCAACTTTCCCAACAAAGCTTAGGCGTTCCTTGAGAAAGATTGCGGAAAGTATCGTGGTGATCACAACCGACAGTGCTCCTAGCGGTGTGACTAATATTGCGTCCACGAAGGCGTAGGCCACGAAATTGCATACCTCTCCAATGATCATCAGTGTCATGCCCGTCCACCAGAACGCGTTCTTCAGGTACCCATATCCTTCTCCCGCCTCTTCGTTATACTTGATGTTCGCCTTCAATAAACCTGTCTTTTTCAACACGAAGGAAGTGCCAATAAAGACACCTGAGGATATAGCAAGCGATATGCCAATAGCTTTGTAGACAGGCGGTCGATCCTTGGTCGCAGATGGCTTGGGTATAGCGGTGCAGTTTGCCGTGGTATAGATCTCATTCGCCCTTGCCAGGATATATGCTGTATTCTCCATGGTGCTCTCCATCTTGAAGGCCTGCAAGGTGCAAACACTTGATTGTAGCTTCAGACACTCTTATCTGTTGCTGGCAGGGATCCCAGGCATGTAGAAAGGTGAGGGGCTTGAAAGAGCGATAGCGATAGGGCTCAGTCGAGGAAAACTGAAGACGCCGTAATTTATCGTAATATCATGAGGGTATCTCTGATCGTTCAATCGCAGCTACCACCTCCTGGGAAGCGACGCCCATGCAAAGCGCTTAGATTCCTGGTACCACAAGAGCAGCAGCGCCGGGGTGCCAGAAAGGTCTTGATCTTGAAGTGCGATACAGCCAGTATCTAGCGTATGAAGCAAGTAGAGGGATATTTGAGGTAGGAGCTGGCCAAGCGCTGTTGTATATGCTCCTGAAGGATTCGTCAGGAGAAAGCTCGCCTGGGTCTTGTGCGTAAACCTGTACAGTGGTGGCCGAACAAGGTACGTAGAAACGAAGATAAGAGGCAAGTAGGCTTAATATTGGGGTATCACAAGAGAATAGAAATGTACAGCCTCAGAATCAACGACGTCGCTATTGTTTATGGTGGAGCACATGGAGTCCGCAACCTTGATTCAAGGGCGTAAGGGAGCTAATCTCAGAAGGGATTAGTATGACGCCACCGAAAACAGCTTTCTCGCCTGGAGAACCAATGAGTGGCAACGAGCTCAGTAGTGATGAGGCAAAACGCGTGTCAAAGATTCGGGAATACTAAGAATAGACCGATCTGTCAGAGTCCATCCCACAACGGTTCTTATATCTGTGATGGTATCTACCATGGTAGAGATGGTCATTAATAGTATCGCTATGATGATCGCAGGCGATCAGGGCCATGAATATCTTTTATCCGCCCCAATGCATCCCAGTTCTCGTAACATCATGTCGTAGCTAAGTCGAGTATCATTCATACTGGATATCAATTCTTCACAAACAAAGTATCCGTACCAAGTGCTATAATAACGGGAAACGCTGAATTATGACGCCTCCTATCTAGTCACATACTCCGGTTTTCTCGCCATGTTCACCGCTGGGGGAGGGCCATCAGTATCCGGATATGGCAGAGGTAAAGGCACATTCCCATCTCCCCTCGGATTTGAATTCCGATTTCGAGTGGATCGAGGGTCTTGGTAAGATATAGGCGTTTTCGGAGGTAGTGGAGGAGCTTCGTGCCTTTGATATTCGTTGCTCCCCCGGTATGATCTCTCGTCAGAGGACCTCGGCTGAAAATCCTCTGCGGGTTGTGGGTAGTCGACTGAAGGCATGACGGCGAATTTATCACCAGGTGTGGAAGAACGCTGATAAGGATTGTGATGCGGGCCAGGATACATCGGACCAGGTTTGCTCAGTGGTCGCGGTACTAGTTGCGGCTCATCTGGGCCAGGAAGTTCTATCGCTTGGGGTTCCGATGGCGGAATATATGGCATGTCCTGTTTTGGATATTGGTTATATTGACTTTCGTAGCTCTCATTTGCTCGTTGGACTCGGGCCGCTGCTTGCCTTCGCATAGCTTCGACCTTGGCCATCTCTCGTGCTCCATCGTTGAGCATAACCTTGACCGCGGGCGTATTCAAGTAGGACTGAGTGCTGTTGCTGATATCCGCCAATCTGTTCCACTCGTTCATTCCGAATTCCCCTACGCCCACCTCGACGTTGAGTCTCATGTAATGTGAAGGATCAATCCCTCTCTTCGGTAAATGAATTGACAGCATCTCTCTATGTGTCTTCTCGCACCCCTCAATCTTCGCAATGAGTTTCCTTTTAGCTTCTGCGAATGATCCAAGGCCACCCGCAAAGCCTTCCCACCATTCCGACTGCATGTTCTGTGTCCCGCCAGGCCGCTTTCCGGTGCCTATACTAAGGAAAAGGCCAATGGTCGAACCTGGCCATTCATTGATCATAGCCTCATCCAGGACTTGTGGAGCCGGGTTGTAAGTAGGGGTCTTGTCGACATTTGTAAGACCGTAACCTTCATCGAGGAAAGTAGATGTGCCTATTCGCAATTCCTTGAATGCAAGTTTTGTCGCGCATGTCGCGCGGCCAGCCTGCCAAATAGCGCACTCGGACTCAATAGCTGGTTGGGTCCTTGAGGGATATGATCGTAGTAATACAGTGGTTGCGCTTCTCTCATTGTGGCCTTTAAGAACGGCGGTTACAGCACTGCTCCAATCAGTACAACAGCAGCTTAACGACCACACGTGTACCCACGTTTTGCACCTCTTTTCCCTTCTTGTGTCTTCAAGGGGCGCACTTGGATCTCCAAGCTTTGTCCAGCCATCTGAGGCGAAGTGACTATACCGGTTTTTGGGGCTCGATCCTGTCGACGTCCTGGGCATACCATTTTTATCGCTCATCATACTCTGCGGTCTTGAGTCTTTCGAAAAGCTTCCAGGACTGTTCGGCATGTCTCGAAAAACATCTTCTACATTCTCGTCCCTTTCGTGCTCAAAAGCTCGTACGCAAGCTCTTATCGCATCCTCCAACATGGAGGCCTTGAACAGCGTAGATCTGTAGGGTATCCCAGCTATGGTCTTGTCCGTCTCGAAGACTTTCCTAGTCATTTGAACATACACTCTCATGCAGTCCTTCGTATTCATTCGTAATCGACCCAGCATGATAGCTATTAATCCTCCCGTTCCTGTGCCCGCGATGAGGTCGAAATATTCGCATGGCTTGGGTATCTTGTCCGGTTCTGGCGGTTCCCCGTGACATTCTGCGTAGGTTTTGTGCATGAAGTCGTGAAGGAGGATGAGCATGGAGTAGCCACGGACACCACCGCCGTCTGGTTACGGGTCAGCGACTGCGAACCGAGGAGGGGGTATTTAGACGTAGACGCTGGAGGACCAACCTAAGGAGAGAACGCGCAGCGGTGTGCCCTTTGTCGTATCGCTACGACGAAGCCCCGAGGGCTCCATCTCTTCGCGGATTCCCCAAAACGACAGGTAACCTTATCGTGAAAGCACAACGACAAAGACTCGAACTCGGGGAACCTGAGGTTCGCTGTCCGGGTGCTTCGGGCGACTTTGTCGACTTTATGGTAGAATTGGCGTCCCACCGTGGCCGACTATATTCTCGGAGAGGAGGGAGGATGTTCCGAGTGAGCTATTGGTTAGACATGCGCAGCTCCTCTTAGCTCTATGAACAGTGTGGTGCTTAGAGCGGTTGTATCTAGAAATAGAGAGGCGGAGACCGAGGCTCGGCTCCGCGAATGTGTCTTGATCGAGACAATAAAGATGAAACCTCACAGCACACAGAGCAAAGCACTGACGTAATCTTCAATGGAGCTTCGGAGTTGTAGTATTGAGGAAGGTGTCGTAAGGATCGTGAAATGTGGTTATGATGATGGCCCAAGAAAGGCTCTGATGATCTTTTCATCGGGGCTGTGTACAGTAAGCGCATGATTATTGTCGTGGTTGACTAGCCCTTAAGGGCATTGGGAACGGTATTCTGAGACGTCTCTCTTACAAAAGAGGGGTGGCAAAGATACGATAATTGTGTGGTGGGTGGCTTCTAGTGGTTATTTACTTCATGGGATTGAAGTCAAGAATAGTATATGATGGGATATGAAATCATGGATGGGTCGGATTTTGCTGCCGTACGAGTGTGAAAGAGTAGCTACGATTCACTGCCTAGGGTATGGATAATTTTGGGTTCTCTCTCCCTCTACCAACACCCTGATCAATATATCTCTTCTTGGTGTGTCACACGGGCGACAAGATAACAAGCCAGGATATCTCAACGCTCTTGCTTGGTTATCATAGAGGTAGTCCTTGCTTCCAATCCGAAACGCAATTCGACCCTTTGAGAGCTTCCGGAGACCATACTCCGCCCTGAATCCTGTTCGATCAGCGGAAGTCTTAAATATCGCTCGTATACGAAACCTTTAGGATTGGGAAAATCAAAGGTTTCGGATAATAAATCTCTCGTGCTGGCCAAATACCACGAGCTAGCATGTAAGGTCGCTGATTAGTCTAGAACAGCTTGAGCCAGAGACCGTAGAGGACTCCCGTCATGGTGACAAGATCTTAATAAAGTTGCGGAAGGAACGTGAAGTAAACACTACAGATACGCGAAACCATGATGAAAAAGCACAAGGCGCACTCTGAATTTGGGAGAGAACAAGAGAAGCAACGCTATGACTTTTACGTGGCTTGATGGGCAGACGTCCTTTCGAACAATCACGGTAGGAAAGCTGTTGCATGCACTTTCCGAAGCGTGGAACACTCGGACACCACAATGATCGAGACTCCTATCTCATCCCTCACCATGCATCTGCAACCATATAATGCAAATGAGATCATTGTCTTTTTCAGCCCCGCGACTACCAGACGAGAGAGGATAGATGGGATGATCCCCCAACCTATGAGAGCTGGCCCTAGTCGCAATAGTCGACCCAGATAGGGATTTGATGATACACCGAGTCTGTGAAATTTGCAACTGCGTTATGTCCGTACGGTGTCTTTCTCGTTACCTTCCAGTTGCTTACCGAACGGTTGGCAGCACAAGGCTGCTGCCAGTGGAAGCCCTAGCTAAGGCTGTCAAGACTCGAGGGCCCTGAAGTCAGAATAGCCATATCACTAGATTAGCATGCGACAATCGAGTAATGATATGTATAAGTGTCTGAGGTCAACCAATTTGTGCTGAGTTGAGAATCCAGCCATTCATGAAGACGCTGTTAGACCCAATTTCGAAAAAAGACAGGTACGAAAGAGAGCGCAAGACACGATAGGTGTGCCGAATGGATGGAGTCTTGGAGTCCACAAGGCTATGTTTCCTAACTTGCGGAGCGAGGCTTCTTCTGTTAGACCCACACGGTACAAGGGAAGTGTGTATGCAAGCGCCCGTTTGTGATGCAGCGCGATAATAGCCCACCGGGATAAAGGCACTCCTCAAAGGTCGATTGAATTTAAGGCTGCAGAGAATCAAGTTTGGAGAACATCTAGAAAATCATGCTGTTTCGAAAAAGGAAGAGCTTTGAGGAACATGATGTGAAAAGGATCTTTTACGGAGATTTACCAATATAAGCACCTAGTATGCCACTAGTAAAGATCTATCACCCTCCACGCATCTGATCGTAGAGGCTTGTAGCTGTCTTATTGAAGATACTGATACTGTTCAAGCGTACTTCCCAGATATCGATGATGGCGTCGATATTCACGAGCTGGGAATAACTCCTATTGGTTGGCAATTAGTTTGGCAAATACGGCTCCTCCCTGGTCTCGAGGACTTCTAGAATAGTCCAAATCGGCGATCCAGTAAGCTGTACGTGCGACTATGAAGTAGTAAGGCTGCCTTACTGATCAAGGAAGGCAAAAGGATACAGTGTGTTGACCATGGGAAGTGCGCCTTGTATGGCAGTGCGCGTGGCAGGTGTGGGTGGTAAGCGATTGGCAGACCTGGGTGGTGGCGGAGCGAGGTGAGACCGAGGCCATGAGGTGGGTTCCCGGGGTAAGTGTGGAGTTTAAGGGCACTTCCAGTCCCAGAGTGAAGGTCAATCCTTCATGCACGTCATTCAGGATTAGGTTTAGGCTCGTTCTAAGGTAGGGCTGCCCCAACGAGTCAGCAGTTCACGCCGACGATAGCCCGTATTCTAGATCCCGTCAAGACTCCAGTCTCCAATGGGTACATACGTAGTACGTATCCACGTATTCTATGTGCCTACTATCTAATACTTTTCAGCCGCATTCTTGAACACCCATCTTACCTATTTACTTATTAATCATCTCTCATCAGGCTGCGCCTTTCTCTCAGTCCTTTTCCTTTCCTGATCATGTTGGCCGTGGCCTTCGAAAATCCATCCTGTTCACCCACTTGCTAATACTCCTCGTCCTGGAGTGACGAGCCACTAACGTTAACATGACAGCGGACACTTCGCACGCCACCTTACGAGGCTATGACGTCCGTACTAACGGACATAACCGCTCTCTAAGCAACAGCTCGATGGACTCTATCATCGGTGTTGCCAGTGCTGGCTTCCGCCTTTCCCTTGTCCTCAACGCTGTCGGAACAGGCATGGCGAACCCAGACTGTGATATTCACCACATCGCCAAGAGCATATCCCTGTTCTCCCTGATGCTCAAGCAAACTGGTGCTGCTATGAAAGATGGGCGAGGTATGACAGCCCAGGCTGCTGTCGACGCCGCGACCGAGATCAGCCACCAAGGTCAGCTTGTCTTTGATGAGATCAAGAACATGACAGATTTGTCCCAGGGCAGAGATGAGAAAGGGATTCTGAGATCCATAACAATAGCAGAGAAGAACAAATGGGCGTTCAAGAAATACAAGGTTCAATATCTGCTGGGACAGCTGGAAGCTCTGAAGTTGAGCTTAGCTGTAATGCTGCAAATATTGCAAATGGGAAAGGCCATTACTTCCACACAGCAAGTTTTTCTCTAGTTCAATAGGAGCTCAATGCTAACTTCTTTCCAAGTCATGATCCGTTGGCACCACCCTTGGCCGGAAAGGCTATGATGCAGGACCGTGCAGAGATACAGAACATGATTGTGGTACAACATTGGTCCCTCGTCGAGCTCCGCAAACTCTACAATTTAGCCGAAGATGAGGCGAGGGAGGATGCTGCTACAAGCCCGCATCCAGACGAGCCGCCTCCAAGCTATGATACGCATCGTGCTATCGAACCAAGCTACTATGCGCAAAAAGCTACTGAAGGTGATTTACAACTGTCGATTGTAAATCCGCCAGTCAGCGCGGATGACACATCAAGAGCTATAGTGAAATACCAGGAGAGGCCGATACAACAACTAGATGCAGCCTTCACTAAAGCACTTGTCAAAGAAAACCAGGCTCTTGGGGCCAATGTCAACAATATCGTTGATCATTTACTCGGAGAATGGACACATAGCTTCGAATTGGATTCAATGCCTGTATCGAGAGATCGAAGGCCCAGCTTAAGCACATACTACGAAAGTGACGAGGAGGACACCACAGACTCCGAATACGAAGGTACGCGCGCAAAGGGACGATACATTGAGGCGCCCCGATCCCGAAAAGTCAAGAAGGACGTGCGCTTCCAAGCCAGAGTGGAGAGCGACTCGGAGAAAGAAGCCCACCAACAGTCACGTCACCGAGCTCCACGAAAGCATGTTCTACATTCAGAGACAGATACCTCCTCGGACTCGGATGCATCTCCAATTCCCCCACGCTCGCAGCCAGGGTCACGGCGTGGCAGCGAAGCCGATAGCTACCGGTACTCTCCTAATTCTCAAGACTCTCACGATCGCAACCCAAGGCCTTATGCATCTGCGGGAAGGAACTACAGACAAGAAAACCCAGGACCCAATCCACCACCAAGACCGACAAGCTCTCGTGGAATCCCTCCACCCCCAATGGGACCCATGCCAACTAGGCCCATGCAAAACGTCAACCAATGGCAAGGCACACCCCCGATTCCTCAACCAGGTCTCCGTCCTCCATCCTACCAAGGCCCCCCAGGCGGCCCACCCCGCCCGCCTTCCGCCAGCGGCCACTATGCCCCTCCTGGCTACATGGGCCACAGTCCCCAACCCATCCCAGGGAATTATTTCCCACAACAGCAACAACAACGGCCTCCAGGCCCACCAATGGCACTGCAACCCCAGCCCCGACCACGACGACACCATAGACATCGAACCGAGCACAAAGCCGAAGAGGACAAGCATGTCGCGAGCAAGAATCTGAAGAGGGGACTCTTTGGCGGTGCGGCGTTGGCGGGGATGTTGGATCTTCTGCAGGGGTTGGATGGGATATGAATATGAATATGTTGATATGATATGATCACTGTGAAATCAATGTTTGAGATGATACCAGGATGTCGATGAGCGTTTTGGAGACTATGCTTTATGTTTACGATTGGATGTATACCACGACAGCGTCTTTTCCGTCCTTCACACGCGATTTTCATGCCTGTCCTAATAACTATGTTTCTATTTTCATGGATTACGGCGAAGTATGTTTCTTCCACATGTATTACGATACATGTCTTCCGTTCATAACGGAATCTAATGACGAGCAAACAAAGAGCGATGGAGCAGATGTATGTACTTACTTGATGTGAGCATTATTCTTTCGTCCATGTCTAGATACAGAATACAGAATGACAATCGAACATCTTACGAAAATTTGGGCTTTGAGCTTCACATTTCCCGTAGGATTGCGCTCATCGCGTTTTATATTATACGTCGGACACGCCGACGTTGTACTCCATCGCCTCGTAGAAACTAGAAATCTCCAGTAGAACACAATTCGCGACGCTTCAATTCCAACCTCTTCACAACAAAGCCTGAATATATTGCAAATATAAAGGAATACTATTACTTATAGAAATTAAGGGTATAAATATCCTAGATAATAGATAGGTTTTATAGTAAGATTATTTAATATTTATTTAATAATTTATATAGGTCTAGTTATATACTAACCCTAATCTAAATATATCTAAATATAAACTATTACTACTTAGCCCTACCTATCTAGGATTTACTTATAAAATCCCTTTTAATAATTATCTATCTATTTATATTATTTATAATAATATACTATAAATATTAATTTTAATAAAGAATTTATATATATAACTACTCTAGCTCTCTTTATCTTTAATTTATATTATATTAGTTAAGTCTTATATTATACCTATATCCTACTAGTTAAGTATTAGAGTAAGGAGTAGAGTCTTAATAATTTTCTACCTAAGTAAATAAGGTAGATATTTAAATTTATTAAAGATAAGATATATTAATTACTTACTTATTTTAACCTTAAAAGTATTAATTAATAATATAATTATTAACCTAGCTTAAAACTTACTTTATATCTTATTCTAGTAAAATTCTTATATTTATATCTTTTATATAAGTTATTAATAATATTTAGCTAGTCTCCCTCCTTTATTTCTATTATAACTAATAATATCCTTAAGTACTTATATAATTATTATAATTCTATCTTATACTAATATCTTATTCTTAAATATAAAAGGATCTAGAGGTATATAAGAGTAATTAAATATATAAGTAAAATATATAAGAGGTTTATAATTTAAAGGTTTATTAATAGAATATTTTAATACTTTTATTAATTAAAAGAAGACTAGAGGTTCTTCTACTTTATATATAAAAAGGTATATAGTATAATATAATTAAGGGTAATATACCTAAATAGTCTAATTAGTATATTATATAACTTATTTAAAGGAAAGGTAAATAACTTAATAATATTATAAACTTCTAATATATAAGACTAGCTATATTAAGTATTTTAAAGGTAGTAAATTCTAGATCTATTTAATAATAAAGCTTATAAGTATATAGAACTTATTATATTACTATATATAAGCTACTTAAATATATAAAAGAGAAAGTTTAATAAAAGAATAGCTAATATATAAATTACTATTAAGTATTATTTTAAGATAATATAAATACTTTAAATAATAAATACCTTTAGATATAAAATAAAATTAGAGCTAATACCTACTAATAATATCTATTAGGTAGTAGTATTATTAATAAACTATTTTACTTATTTATAAGGCTAAAATATAGTATTTAATTAATTTAAAATAAGGTCTTTAATAATCTACTAATATTTATTAGTAATTAACTCTACCTAATAATTACTTAGGTATATTTCTTTATATAAAGCCTTATAATATAATTAAAGGGATTATAAGCTTATAATCTATATATAATTACTTAACTCTAATATTATAATATTATTAATTTATAGACTATATTATTAATAAAGAGCTTATTATTAAATTTAAGATTATAAAGAAGCTTATAAAGATAAGTTATAAAGTAGTTTAAATCTATAATATATATAAGAAATATAAGAAACCTACCCTTATTAAGTAATATAACCTATCTATATAATTATTATAAAATAGTAAGTATCTTATAAGGCCTTATTTCTCTATTTTTATTTAAAGTTTCTACTTTTTATTCTAAAATATCTTAATCTTAAGTTACTTAAATATTAGGGGTTTATATTATTAGTTATTCTATTATTCTATATTATTTTATATATTAAAGCTATAAAATATACTTAAGTATTATATTTACTAGTCTTATAATATTTTTATTATATATTATTAACCCTATCTTTACTAAGCTCCTTATTAACTTCTATATAAAAATCCTTAATAATATTTCTCCTTTACTTACTATTATTATTATTACTTTTAAAGTCTTTATAATTACTTACTTAATTTATATTTTTAATACTATTAAGCCTATTAATATATAATTATATTATATTTATAACCTCTCTATTAGATATTTAAGGACGGCTTAGTATATTATTATTTATAAGGATAGTAAGATTAATCTTACTAGTAATATTTTCTAGTACTTTTTATATTTATTCTATCTCTTTACTTAAATACTATTAATATAAGACTTAATTTATATAAAGTATTTAAATAAGGTCCTTTTAAGCCCTTATTTACTTTTATAATAGAGTTATAAAAGCTTATAACTCCTTATAAAGTATATTTAATATATTATAAGTCTATTATATTCCTTTAATTAAATATTTAAGTTTTATATTAATATTAAGTTACTACTTATAAATAAGTTCTAGCTTCTTAATTAAAGCTAGGTCCTAAATATTAATTATTATAGATATATTAATATTAATAAGTAGAGAGGCCTAAGTACTACTTATTAATATAGGCCTATTAATACTTATAAATATTATTACTAGAGTTATTATATTATAAGATTTAAAGAATTTTAAACTTTACTTTATAAAATTAACTAATATAGTAGTTATATCTTAAGTTAGATAAGACCTTTATATTTATTTAAGTCTTTACCTATCCTTTTATAACCTTATCCCCCTATTCTTTTTCTTATTCTACTATTATATTTATTATAACTAATAGATAGTATTATTAATAGAGTTAGCTTTATCCTTAAGATTACTCTTAATATTAATACTACTTTAGTAGCTAGTATTACTCTAGTATTAAGGACTTAGGCTTTATTACTAGTAGGGGGAACCTTTTAATATAGTACTTATACTAGAGGGCGATAATAATATTACTATAAATAAGAGTAAAATATATAAGCCTTTTAAGGAGGAGTCTTATTTATTATTTTCTTTATAAGAAGGAATTTTATTAGAATTAATATTCTCTATTTCCCTTATAACCTTCTTACTCTAATAAGTAGAGAGTATATTTTATTTAATATTATAATCTTATATTTTCTCCTTTTTATCTTTTATATCTTACTTCTTTCTATATTTTCTAGCCTAAAATTTATTAGCTATTAGTTACTATTAATCTAGTACTTATATAAGGTTATTATTAGTTATTATATACCTAGATCTCCTATTATATTCCTTCTTATACTTATACTATTTAAGTAGTACTACTACCTTTTATTAATAATTATTCTAAGAGTAGGAATTTATTATATTAGAATATAAATCGTAGGTAAAAGGTATATTCTCTATATATAAGAAGTCTAGCTTTCTAGTAAGGAAGGACGCTAAGCCTATTTAGGTATCGTATAGCCTGTAAATACATAGTAATTATAATAAAGTTACTACTATTTATTATATTAGAATATAAATAGTAGGTAAAAGATATATTCTCTATATATAAGAAGTCTAGCTTTCTAGTAAGGAAGGACGCTAAGCCTATTTAGATATTATATAGCCTGTAAATATATAGTAATTGTAATAGAATAGTAGGTATATATCTTAAAGTCCTATTATATATCCTTCTATTATAAATTTATACTAGAAAGTCTATATATACCTACTTTAATAAGTATATAATTAATAAGTATTATTATTTCTTTAATATTAAGAAGTATTCCTTTATATATACTTTATTCCTTCTACCTACCTCTCTTATACTTCTTATTATAACTATCTAATTATAAGATATTTAAGCTCCTAGTCCCCCTTCTCTTATACCTCCCTAAATATTATAATAGCCTTATATTATATAACCTAGCTTTCCTATAACCTTTCTCTTTATAAGGGGACTTCTACAGGGTAGGTTAAGAGGAATATAAGGGAAGGATATTATTATTATTAGGAGGTTCCTAGGATATAAGAGGTAGACTAACTATAAGGAATTAAATTTAGAATTGAATTTATAAAGTTATATAACGCTAAACTTATACAGGGTATAAGCTAGCTATAAGTAGTTTAGTAACTCAAGTTAATACTAAAAATAACCTCTAAGTACTAAAAAAATAGTTGGTCTAATAAGAGGTATATCTATATAAAGGCTAGTAATAATATCTTCTTACTAATTATATAGATATATAGTAATTATATATTTATTATATTATATTAAGATCTTTAGTTATAAGGATATAAAAGGAGGATCCGGCGTATTAGTAATAATAATAGTAAAAGTACTAATACCTAGAATATCCTTAAAAGACTTTAAAGTACACCTAGAAGGTATATAATAATTATTAGTAATAGTAGAGGAAGGTTATAAGAGGGATAGAATAGATATAAATATAAGTAAGTAATAAATTAACTATAAAGGATATTAAAATAATAGCTTAATTAAACTATTTATATTTATATTTATATTTATATTTTATACTCTATAAGATTAATCTAGAGATATTAAAGTATAATAATTAGCTTTATTAATAGTTATCTAGATTATATTATAATTATAGTATATTATCTAATTCCTACTAGAAGATTATAGGAGGTACTATTAAGTAGAGAATTATTTTTATTAATAAAAAAAACACGTATACTATTAATATAAGAAAAAAAGGAAAGAAAATATATAAATATAAAGGCCTTCCCCCTTATATACTACTAGTCGAGTAATATAATAAAAAGGTACTAGTTAAAAAAGAATATACTTCCTATTATATCTATATTCTACCTTAACCTCTAACTAGCCCTAAAGAGCTAGTAAGCGACTAAAGAAGGGATATCCTATCTTAAAAACTAAGTAACTCTAAAGAGCCTCTAAGTAAGAGAGATAGATAGAAAGGATAGGAAGTATAAGCTAATAAACTCCCTACTAAACTTAACTAACTTAATCCTCTAACTTCTAAAGAAGTAAGTAAAACGAGTAGTAGAGATGGTAAGGAGATACTAAAGAAAGGGAAAGGGAATTATAATTACTACTAGTAGGTATAAGGAGGAGGCTAGGGAAAGAAAAATATAAAAAATATAGAAAAAAACCCCCTCTACTACCCCTCCTCTCCTCCTCCCCTCCTCCCCCGCCCCTTATAAGGCGTCGGACTACGCCTATTATACCCCTAGTTTTATAATAGTAGTAGGTACTATCACGCTCTATACTAGACTTATAGTTAAGCTAGTACAGGTAGGTTAAACTAGGGGTAAGAAGGTATAAGCTAATACTTTATAAGCCCCCTAATATAATATTATAACCTTTTCTAGGGTTAGCTAGCTAAGTTATACCTAGTCCTATATCCTCTATAATAAGGCGATCGCCTACTTTCTAATAACCTTATTAGATAAGTAGTAGGTATAGTTATTTACTTATATCTATATATTCTACTCTTTTATTATAGCCTAGCCTTAGTACTAGGCCTAGGTAAGTAGTATAAATAGAGCGGATACTATAATAGTACTAAAGATTACTAGGATATAGTTATATAAGTACCTACTTAGAGCTAATAAGGGCGGTTTATATCTAACTTACTAGAGGAAACTATAGTTTATATTAGTAAACTAGGAACCCGTATAGAAAATCTAAACTACTAAATCCGCTAAAAGCGCATTTTTCAGGTAAAATACAGGTAAAAAATAGGAAAATTTCAGGGTTTTTTTTATTCTAGCCTAAAAGTCCTAAATATAGAAAATCCGGATTTAAGGCCTTAAATCCGTGATTTTCCTCTAGCGCTAGGAAGAAACGGGAAGCTTACTAGAGTTATAACGGCTACGTTATTAACGCTAGCGTAATATAGGTTTTAAATATAGTCGATTCACGTGATTTATATACGCGTAGAGTACCCCCCTTTAGCCTAGCCCCGTATCCTATCCCTATATTACGCCTGTAATTAATTCTCTTACTAAGTACTAGTACTAATTATTAATAAGACTTAGTACCTTATTATAATTACCTAGTTAGTACTAGCCTAATATAGTTATATTATAGCTAATTAGTAGGACTTATCTCCTATTAGTTCTATTACCTAGTATTTCTAAAAGTTACTAAATATATATTTTATAACTTATAGTATTATTCCAAGCTCTAGGGCTAATATATAAGCGTATTAGTCACGTATATATTATATAGGTATAATACGTATATTTTTATAATATATAGGTTTCCTAGTTTACTAAAGTATAAAAGAAAACCTTATCCTCTACTCTATTTATTATTATACTTCTAGATCTTTAGATATTATATACTATCCTTTTTTATATTCTTTATACTATCTTATTCTCTTCTTTTATTAGGGTTACCTACCCTTTTATCCTCTAATTAAAGCTTATTTACTCTTATACTACCTTAAAGAGTTATTCCCTTATTAGTATAAACTAGCTAAGTATACTTTATTAAATTACCTACTTAATTACTACCTTTAACCCTTTTAAGGTTAATACTATTTAATAGAAGTTACTTAATCCTACTTTTTAAAATATCTACCTCCTCCCCTTTATATAATTAAGGTAGAATATAAATATATATTTAATATCTTAATACCTTTATTTATATTTATAATTAGTATTATTAACTTTAAGTACCCTCCTCTTATATAAGAAGGCGCGTAGTCCTATCTTCTTTATATATAACTAGATACTTATAAAGCTCTTAGCCTTAAATAGCTTTATATAAAAGTTAACTCTTATCTTTTAAACCTCCCCTTTTTATATTATTATCTTTATATAATTAGGGATATCTTTTTAATATCCTAGCTACCTTTTTTTCTACTTCTCCTTTATCTATCTCTTAATCTCCTTAAGGGTAGGGTTATTCCTCTTTATTATTTCCCCGCCTTTAAGACTCTAATCTATTATTCTAGTATCCTCTCCCCTTATTACTACTTAGAGGGCTCCCCTTACCTAGGACTACTTCTCTTTTATTAGTGTCTTTATAATTCTCTTCTCTCTTCCCCTCTTCCCTTTTAACTTATAATAGATCCTTATATTCCCTTCCTTAATTAATAGGTAGATCTCTTATATTACTAGTACTTATAAAACTAACTAATTAAGGCTTATCTTTATTAATAGGACCTCTAACTTTACCTCTAGTACTTATATATTAATTACTTTAAAGGCCCTAAATACTATCCTTGAGTACCTATTTTATATAGTTTTTAATATTATAATATTTATCTTCTTTACCTCTAATATCCCTTTTAAGTTATATTATATCTCTATTATATAAGTTATTATTAGCTAGATTATAATATTATATACCTATCTTATCCTATTAAGTATAATACCTTATATTAAGTTAGTAATAATTAATAGGGCTAGCTTTTATATCTCTATCTTTAACTTTATCTTATTAATATATAGGCCCTATCTTAATTTACTATTAATATAAAGTCTAAAGACTTATATTAATACCTTAAGGTATACTACTATTACCTTAAAGTCTACTATTACTTTTATATTAAACCTCGTTAAGTATTAAGGAATAGTACTCTAATTAGTAGTCTTATAGATTTATATATAATTGTTAATTAGTTAGTAGAGAAGAAGTCTCTTACTAGGCTAATATTAGGCCTGCGGAAGGCTTCTATCTCTACCTAGTAAGTAATTACCTGATTTATAACGACACGTCTAAATAATTCATAATAATGCCTATAATAAAGGAAGAAAGTAACGTCCTCGTTACCGTAATATTAGTAACGTCCTAATATACGTTATAGCTCCTACAAGTACTATTCCTAACAGCGATATCCCGCTAGAGTAATAGTATTATGTTACCTAATATCTTTAGTAAACGCCTTCCTATTAATAGTCTTATCAGGCTATTAAGGCCCTTATTATTATCTATCCTATAGCCTCCTATTCTTTACGGATAACTAGTAATATTATCTAGTAGAACGTACTTAATTAGATCGGGTGGAACATGCTTAATAGTAGGAGTAATAGTTACTAACGACGTTCTTATTAATAGCGGGTCTATAGAAGGCTTCTAATTACTCTACGTCTGAATAGACTAAGGTTAATTAGCCTAAGGAGTAATAATTATTAATAACGTCTTTATTAGTAGAGGGTCTATAGAAGGCTTATAGTTAGCCTGAGTCTAAATAGACTGAGGCTAATTAGCCTACGTTTAAATAGAATTTTAATATAAACTAATAGTGAAATCATCTATATTAATAGCTAGGTAACGGCTAGGAAGGTAGATATTAGTCTAATCCGCCTTAGCCTAATCCACCTAAGTCTTAATAGACTAGGTCTGATTTTCTATTATATAGTCTATAGAAGGCTTCTAATTAGCCTTAGTCTAAATGGGCTAAGGTTAAGTAGCCTACGTTTAAATCTGAACGGACTAAGGAATAGCTAGTAGACTCTATAGTATTACGTCTAGTACTATTATTATATAGCCTAACTAATAAGGCTGTATTAGGGGAGCATTTAAAGTCTTTAGTAAAGGCGTCTAGGTGATAGGAATAATAGTAGGTACGTTTATAACGAGGTCCTTATTAATATATTAAGTTATTATCTAATACTATTACTTTAATTACTAAGTCTATATCAGGGGAGTATTTAAAGTCTTTAGTAAAGGCGTCTAATTCTAATTAGCCTAAGTCTGAATTAAGTAAGGAATAGCCGGTAGACTCTAAGGTAGTACGTCTAGTACTATTATTCCGTGGCCTAGTAGGCCTAGTAAGACTATTAGGACTAGAGGTCCTCGCTAATTAGGTCGAGGGTAATTCTCACGAACGTATTAAGTAATAGCCGCATTAATAGTCGCTTATAAATTAGCGTCGATAGTAAAGTTACCTGCTATAGGGAAGGTATAGGGAAAACCCCGAGTTTACTTAGTAAAATGATAGGATTCCTCTAATAGATCCCGATGGATCCTGATACTATTTATACGAGGCGTAAGGTATTATACTAATAAGGCCGTTAATTCCTAATAAATTTAATAGTATAGGATATATCTAACGCTAAGGTAGGCCTTTATAAATAGTCTAAACGAACGCTAAATAGTCTTATAACGGAAGACTAAATAGTTTTAAACAGGGAAGGTACAGGGAAAGCCTTAATTTTACCTAGTAAATAGACTAAAATTCTCTAATAGATCCTAATACTATTTATAATATAGCCTACGACTAAGGCTGTTAATAGCTAATATCTTTACTAGTAAAGGATATATCTATACTAAGGAAGGCTTCTTTAGATAATATATCTAGGTATAGAATAGTCTTATAATAGAAGCCTATTAGTCTAATACTAGAATAGTAGTTAGTATTAGAATAGCTAGTAAGGGACTAGTAATAAGGGGGATGTCTTAATAATAATAATATAGACTTAGTAAAGAGCTAGATTAAGATAATTTAATATTATTAGGCGAGGTAGGAGGACTAATAGATTAGTTAGTACTATAGAGATAGCGTTAGTACTACGACGGCGTTAGTTCTAATAGGTAATTAATAGTACCTAAGAGAGATTAGTACTATAATAATAGCATTAGTTATAATAGTATTACTACTATTATTAAGGAACGGTACTCTAACTAATAGTCTTATAGATTTATATATAATTATTAATTAGTTAGTAGAGAAGAAGTCTCTTACTAGGCTAATATTAGGCCTGCGGAAGGCTTCCGTCTCCGCCCGGTAAGTAATTACCTGATTTGTAATAACACGTCTAAATAATCCATAATATTAAGCTTCTTAATAGGTAGACTAGCTTATATTTATAAGAGATAAAGGTTACCTTATATATATTTACCTAGTAAAGGTATATCTTATATACTTTTATTAAGATCTTATAATTCTCCTTAGTACTTTTATTATATATTATTAGGTAAATATTATTAATAAAGCCCCTAGTTTATACCTAGAGTTTTATCCTTATATATTCTTTTATAAGTAGGAAGTTAAAGAATAAAAATAAAATTAGTAATATTAGGGATCCCTAAGGGATCTTAGTCTCTATTATCTCTAACCTACTTATCTCCTAGCCTAGTATAATTATTATAACTCTTTTTATTAGGAAGTTTTATACCTACCTTATAATAAGGTTTAAGACCCCTTTCTTTTTTAAGTTATAAAGTAACCTTTTATAAGAGATATTATTAAAGGCCCTTATAATATCTAGTAATAATATACTTATTATATTAGATTTATTATATTTTTATATTATATATACTACCTCTACTATTATCTTAAGGGATATTACTATTAACCTTCCCTTCCTTACCCCTATCTATTATAAGGGTAGTAGCTTATATTCCTTTATAAGGTCGCCTAGCTTCTTTATAATAACTACCTCTAGTACCTTCCTTAAGGTACTAAGTAGGGTAATTAGATAGTATAACTTTAGCTTTAAGTAGTCCTCTTTCTTTAACTTCTTTAAGATAATTATATTAGCCTTCTTAAGTTCTATTAGGTAATATCCTACCCTTAGATACGCCTAGAATAAGTATATAAAGCTAGGTAGTAGCTCCCTTTCTATTATCCTTAGGAACCTATTTAGAATCCTATCTATCCCTAGTACTTTATCCTATTTTAGCCTATTAATAATTAAACTATTATTTATATTAAATTAGTAATTTAATAATTAAATTACTAAATTAATAATCTATATAATTAGTAAATACTATAGCTTAATATAGCTATTAACTATTAAATAATGTTAAATAATCGCTTGAAATTAGGACTATAAAACCTATCTAACCCTGTAGAAATTATTCTCTTATATATATATTCCTTAAATTAAATATATCTCTGTAAAATTATAAATGAGGGTAATTCTAAAGTTAACCCTTTATTCCCGCTTACTAGAGACTGCTCTTCTATCATAGGGCCTATTAGGTCAATAATGCACGGTGATACCGGAAAGCGCCCCTCAGATAATTTTTGGAGCGATCGAGACAGGGAACTCGCCTGTGTATGAGAGACGTACCGTCAAGAAAGGCTCGCTGAGCGCGAAAAGCGGAGGAGATAGTCCACTTCTGATCTCAACCATTCGACAGCTTTGAATATTAAAGAGTATCTGCTGGAAGTATAACAAGCATATTTGAAACAGCTTGAGAGGTCGCGAGGATTCTAGGTGCACCCACGGTCGAGTTTGAAAAGAACCGAAAAGAGGTAGAAAGGGTTAAAGTATTACTGGCCACGAGCTGTCAGAGGGAGGCAAAAAGAACGGCGACACAATGGAGCAATACAATCACCAGATATCCGATGTCATCTTTAGAGAAACAATGCCTTTGGCAGCCTTAATAGCGATATAGTCACTGTGCATGGCCAATTCATTACGGAGGCCGAAGATAATCTGGAGTAATGAATAAGATCCGCCCAGTCTACAGGCCAGACACATTTTTTCGTGTGACCAGTTTAGGCGGATCTGCACTCAGCACGACGAATTCAGGCTCATCGAGCACAGTATCTTCGGAAAAGGCAGATACCTCGTAAACCAGGTCCAGGGAATCAAGCCACGAGTCGAGTACATATAGGGGGGCAAGGACTCCAGTACCGCCAATCAGTAGAGGAACAATGCCCATCAACCTACAAGATGGGCGAGCACAGATGCTGTCTCAGTTAATATAGCATTTGCAGAATATGTCATCCGCAACAGCGTGGCCAGCAACAGTCCAGCACCACGGTCAGCAGTATTAAGCTCAACCACCATACGGTCAGCAGCAAGGATACCAGCAACAGTATCCTGGTGGCACGCAGCATCAACAGGGTGGCGGGCAACAGCAGCAGCGATGACATCACGGCCAACGGCAAGGCGGTGAAGAAGTATCGAAGTTGAGGGTTGTGGTGTTTCTGGAGGCGGAGGTGGAGGAAGAGTGGGCAGCGACAAGGAGGAGGGAGACCAGGTACTGCATACCGAACTTCGATAAGGCCTGCTCTCGGTCAAATATCAATTAATAAATGTTACATTCATGGATCTTGGCCAGAAAGGGGAGAGAGACAGGGTCGAGCGTGTTGGATGATGGGCAAGAATTGGACTCGGGAAGTAATATTTGAGGCTACCTCAATTGTTGCAATGTATGTAGGGCTTCGGTCGTTGGTCTTAAATTCTCTGGAGTCTAAAGAGTCCGTTTCTTGCGGCCCACAACAATCAACTCTTTCACAGATACATACTATATGCGCAGCGTAGCCGTTGAAGGTTTGCCACTGTAATGAAGCACCCTCTCATGGATGCCAAGGATTCGATTCAAAGCCGCAAAAGAACAAATGCCAAGGCAAAAGATACGAGCATATAGGAGGAATGGGTCCGCGCAAAATTGCAAAGCTTTGCTCGAGAAACATGACCGGGATGTCCATGGCTAAGAGGAAGCTATGCTCTACGTGCAGAACGATCAACCCCCCGTGCCCACCTGCTCCTTTTCAGCACTACAAACAGCAAAGTTCCGACCATTTCTTGACAGTTCGTCATTTCTTCAAAAACTTGTCCATTCGAGCCTCGGACTTCAGAAAGCGTTCCATTGGCGCATAATTGTCTGCTTTCATGTCATACCCGGATAAGTCAACGCCGCTCACCATTCGTGAGCTCCTGGTGCTCCTGCCAGTATCCCCAGCCTGCACCTCTTGCTGGAATCGCTTCAGGTCAGGATCATCTCTTTTGGAGGATGACCCTGCATAACCACTGGCGATGGAATTGGAAGTCCCGTTGGTAGTCTTGCCGGACGACCATTCGTTACTTTTCGGAGTTGCTGCGGAGGATCTATAAGTATGTTAATTACTGCCTGTTTGAGACCAATAGACAGATCTCCGTACGATGATCCTCCTCCGTATCCATACTGCTTCTGACTATTCTGGCTGGAGGACATATCCGGGAGTTGGACGAGGTTGTCAAGTCAGATAGAAGGGGCTGTGGGAGAGCGAGGATAGTAAATGCTATATCTCGTGAGGGGGCTGAGGCTGTGGAGCTTTGGAGTTCGGACTTCAGATGCTGTAGTACCATGATGATAAGCACAATGTCCTCTAATTTATAGTCCTGTTGCCGCTCGTCGAGTATCGGTGAGTCTGCCAGCAAACTGGAAGGTTCTTCACCGATGAAGTATTGTCCCATCATATGGATGGAAGCTGTAGCCTATGAAACACCGGATCCTGTGCTTGATGTACTTCAGACCTGGACCTATGGCAAGATACCCCAACTTAGCTGACCGATTGCCAGAGTAGAGTCAAGCTTTTGGGGTCATCAAGCCGTATGAAACTCGAATCCTGTGCTCGGAGCACTTCAGATCTGAACCCATGGCAAGATACCCCAAATTAGCTGACCGATTGCCAGAGTAAAGTCAAGCTTTTGGGGTGATCAAGCCGTATTGGTTCATCTGGCGGGACATGTGGCCTCTTGGAGGACGGCCTGACTGTACTGGTAGCCGTGGTGGCCTGGAACAACGACGCTCATACTATTGAAGGCGAAAGTGGGCCTCGAAATATCGTGACATCTTCTAATGAGCTGACCGATTGCGACAATAGAGTTAGACGCCATCAAGCCGTAGGAGGTGGCTTGGCATGGGAGATGGCGTCTTGGAGGGCTGCTTCGATGTACCGTGGAGGATAGGGTAGCCTGGAATAAGGATGCTCATGCTCGTGAGAATGGAGGTGGCTTTCGAAACATCGTGAGAAGTCCAAGACTAGCTGACCGATTTCCAAGGTAAGGATGAGGCTCTCATGCACTGTCCTATAGGAACTTGACTAAAGTATATGCTGTGACGCATATTGTCGTGCGTGTCCCTATCACATGCATGACAAGCCCCTCTCGTCCCAGATAAGAAATCGGTGAGCCGTCAGGACGGGGGCCCGCACTGCTTATAGCCCCACAAAGAGCCATGGGAATCTCTACGACAGAAGCTCCCTTTTGCTGACCGAGAAGACCGTGCTGGCCAAGATGTCCGACTTCCGACTTCGAGATGGAACTGCCAATGATATCGATCGCATCACCGACATAACGCTCTCTGCGATGAAGAAAGCCAAGGATAGTCTGTTCGCCTACAATTTCCCACGTAGCGACGAGTACCCGCACGACAGCAGATACTACTGGAAGTTGCGATTGGAGCCGACTGCGTATAGCAAAGACACCAAATTCCTTGTTGTAGAGGCGGTGGGAAGCCAAGGTGAAAAGAAAGTGGTCGCATGGTCAGAGTGGAATTGGAATTCTGGGGCGAACGAGTCCGCCCCGCAATCATTCCCGACGGACACCTATGGGAAAGCTATTGCCAGTAAGACAACGCTCCCTCGCCAGAGGCCATGCTAACCTCTGTCATTTAGGAAAGTACATCGCTACGCGTACGTCTATCATCAAGTACATGTATCCGCGTCGGGACGCAGATCTAGCGCACTACCATGCTTTTTTCACCGCTGCAAATGAAGCGGATGAGAGATATTGGAAAGGCCTCTATCCAGAAAACGTCTATCTCTCTGCCCTCTACACTGATCCTGAGTACCAGGGCCAAGGTGCAGGTCAGTTGATGATGCATTGGGGATTTCAAGTGGCGGCTGGCAAACAGTCTGTTGTTGGTGTCAGTGCCAGCAACAAGACTGCGGCGGAGATTTATCGTCATTGGGGCTTCAATGACATTGGCACCATCAAATTACAGAAGGAGGGCGAGGAAGCATGCATTGAGATGCCGGTCTTGCTCTACAAGCCAAGTGCTGCAGTGTAAGTTGCAGCGAGGGATTGTCTCTAGTCAAAGATCGTGAGCTTCATCTTGAAGATATGTTCGTGCAGCACAATGCAGCCTAATCAATGAGGGAACGTTCCAGGCTACCATCGAAACTCAATGAGCTTGAGAATACAGTGTCGGGCCGCGATCACACCTAACATGTCGGATAGTCGATTAGTACACCGGCAATACTGTCAACCATTCTTTGCCCACCCGCGATAGTGGCCCTGTTCTGGTGTGATGATGAATCTCTCATTTTTGCTACCATCATCCCGATTTGGTGTGAAAAGGAACCTCCATAGATTAACCAGATTGTCGGGAAGTCTCCACATTCTTTTGGGATCACGAAGCTGTAGCTTGAGCATGTGCCTTCGAGATCTGATCCCTTGTGTTGATTGATCTTCAAAAGGCTCTCGCGCGTGGAGCATGCTCATGTTGTTGAGGTACAGAATGTCTCCCGTTTTGGTTGGCAACGGCATTGCATTCTTCTGTGCGAAGAAATGTACGGCGTCCAAAGCTTCCAGCTGCGCTTCGGTGGGTACAGGGAGGCTCGGGTTCCGCTTGTATCCCCTAAATCCACAGAGTGGGTACCTCGAGAAGTTGAACATGACCTCCTTCCCATTGGTAAAGAGCAATGGTGTTTTGATTGGGGGCCATTTGCTGTAGTCCTGATAACTATTGTGAAGTATCAGCCATGGTCAATACACGTACATATAGCTAGCTAATCAGGGGTAATCCTACGTGTCAAGAACCCAATCCTGCGTTAGCGTATGAAGTACATCCGTACGCGTCGAGGCAAGCTCGTTGTACACCTTCCATCCACTGGCGATCAGTAATCTGCCACCACGCTGGTCGGTATTCATTGCGTATAACGCGAGGATATCGCCGTCATCTGTGTGGAAACTCTGTTCAAATCTCGTTACGTGATACTCTCGATTTCTTGACTTGTGAACAACTGACCATTGCATCGTTGGTGAATCCAGGCGTGACTTTTGTGTCTTGCTCCGCATTGAAGGCAGCCGGTAGGACATGGCCTGTCAGATGATGAGTCTAGCTGTGCTCAGATCGTAAGCGAGAACTTACATAAGACGTGCTGTCGTGCTCGATCTAGGAAACCACGTTCCGGGGCGATGTAGGAAGATATACCAGCGTAGAGGATGACATTTTCTTCGTCTGTATATCTCGCTGGGTCCAAGCCCCGGATCACACGGAAGCCACGTCCACTGTAGCACTCCTCCGAAACGTTGTCCAGCCGTTTGGCAAGCTCGTCCGGTAAATGAAAGTTGACTGGGTTAATTCGGGACAACTGAAGGGCTTGGTCTTCGATAGCTTTAGCAACGTCTTCGGCGTCGGGAGAGAACAACGCCCTGTAACATACTATGGAAGTCACGCATGGCACTCTCGAGTGCAAGCACGTCAGCCTCTGTAAGGAGCATTATCCACGCATCCAATTGCGCCTCCATGTCCGATCCCTGCCAGACCATTGGAGCGTCAACATGTGCTGGGAAGCCCCGAGGGACCTCGGAGTGGATCTTCTCGTCTTCGCGCAGAGACCAGAATCGAAGGGCATCACCAGCAGTTGGATAATATGAGAGTATCCCAGGCGTGTCCATCGACACTCCATTCCCTGGTGGTAGACAGTCAAGTGTAGGCATTTTGCTAAGTTGTACCGCTTGGGCAACGAGTGTCCAAATACTAGATGAAAGTCTGCTCGGAATAAAAGAAACTGGAGTGGAAAGAGCAAGATGAGTCTGCCTCAGATGCGGGGCCTGATAAGACTATTGATTGATGTACGGAGCACGTCATGAGGCGCTGTTCCTTATCTCATGACATTGACTGAAGGCTGGCGAAGAACAAATCACATCACTTCGAAAAGCTCTGCTCCCCATACCATCTCGTAATCGAAACCCCTCACTTCAGCTGCAGATCGGCGTGTTGCAAGTATTGCCTCTGGACCATGAGTTAGCCACAACCCAGTACGGTGTTAACCAATCCAAATGGATGGGTGAGTGAAGGAGGGATGAAAGAGTGGGTGGGAAACCTTTTGATTCGACCAAATAATGCAGGTAAGTGATTTGCGAGGGACCCAAACCGGCCAGTTCAGCGACGCTCTCTGCAGATTGATTGGACAAGGGCTTGAACTTAGTGAAAAACGTTTTGCAAACGTATAACAGATGTTCCGCGGACCATTTCCATTGTTCCATCATTCTTTCCGACACTCGTTGGGTACGTGGGCTTAGATCGTCCTACAATGTACCAATTAGAATAGAGGCTCCAATTGGTCCAATGAATATAATGCTTACCGTCGTAATCGCATACATTCTAACGAAGTCTTTTTGTATGCCATACACATACTCGATGTTGTTGATTAAGATGAAACCGGTGAGAAATACCTCAAACCAGTCTTCTCGCTTCTTTGCACACACTTTCCGCCAGAGCAAAGTCATCAATTGACATCCAAGGTTCTTCATCCATTGGATGATTGCAGTATCGCATTGGTGATCGAGTACGGGTGGGATTGGTATTTTGTTGAACATAGGCGATGCCGGATCTGTTACAGCTTCTAAGCCCAGGGTCTCAGATCCGTCGAAGGATCTTTCAAATTGACAGAGTTTGCTGCCAGCCCATAGATCTAACGCTTTGTTGACGAGACTCCGCGGAGTTTGCGCCTTGCATGAATGTCATCAGTACTGAGACATGCAGCCTTTAAGTAGAGCAAGAGGTCTGTGAGGGGTCTTACTGCGTGTCGAAAAGCTTCTTGGAGTGTTCGTTGAACTATCTCAGAAGAACCGGAAGTTGCCAATTCTCGCAAGAATATCTGGCCATACTGTCGTGCGAGTCTTTTGGATTCGATATGTAATGCGCGAGGATCGACAGCTGCATATGTCGGCACCTCCACCACTTCCCCGGGTACAATGCCTCTCACGAACTCTACTGTGACATCTGTGATCTTTGGCCGAAAGTGACGACAGGCTAGCCTCAATGGTTCGCTATGCTGAGAAGGGGTCATTCTAAGTTCGAGCGTGATGGTAGCTGACGTGACCCAGTTGAACTCGTTCCGAAGTGGCTTGGGATGAAGACCAGACTCTATAACGAATTATAAATCTGCAACATAATGTTCCAAGTTTTCGGATTGATCCGATCTGAATGGAACAGGTTCGCTTACCGCTTCTGAAAAATCCACAATCTGAGAGATCCAACCTGAAGCATATCTGAGCTAATGGCAGGCGACCCTTCAGGCATCTTTCACAGATACCGTCCGCATGATTTGGTCGAGTGCACTGCATACTATCAGCACATCCTCTCGTTCGAAGAACAAGTTGTCGAAAGGGCGAACCGTGACTTTCGCAACCTTGCATCTAAAACAGGCTCCGACCTGTCGTGTCCTAGCAACTTCCTGACGGCGATCCTTCGAGAAAGCCTTTCGTATTCTCGAAGTCGCAAATTTTCCCATGCCATTTGCAAGGGTGAGATCCGCATTTGGAGCCGTTGATCGCCGGCGTGCTTTTGTCATGGCCGCTGGGATTGGAGCGAGCTCAATGGTTGATGTGGATGAGATTTCCTGTGTTTTGTTCCTGCCGGTGTCACCTGATTGGCATGATCCTTCGTCGGTTCCCACAGTATGGTCACTAGAGTCAGGCGTAGCACCCGATACCTTTTGTCCCAACCAAATATTCTGCCCTGAACTGGCATGTTCAACTAAATCCCTGTGTTGTTCGGTCCCATGCTGAATATTCTCGTGTCCTAGTAGATTTTCGAACGAAGCGAATTGCAGGTCTAGAACTTCAGGATTAATGGGCCTAAGCATGCCATACTGCTCTGTATTGGCATCCGTATCAACTTGACCAGATGTGGGTATCCTTACAGCGTCTGATACCTGTGAGTAGCTCCGCGGAATATGTTCGAGTGAGCTCACAGACACCGATTCGTTGTTGGTTTCGACAAAACCATTCAACTCCCCCAATCCGCCATAGGTGTCGAAGAAGTGTACAGGGACATGGCAGGTATCATATACACTTGGAGCCAAGCTAGCTTCATGCACGGCCTGTTGACTGCCATTGACCCAAGACAGCGGATTTGTTGATGTGTCGTAGGCCTGGCCATGACAGGAGCTTGTAGCGCCTAAGGTGGTGGCATTGGTTGAGATGACTGCTGATGAGTCTGATGTAGGTGGAAAGCCGGGAAGATTTTCGGTGTTACCAAAAAAGGCCTCCAGGTCAAAGCCAGAGTCGACAGTCTGGCCGTGGCCTTCATTGAAAGGTGTGTCGAAGACTAAAGGGAATCTTGGCTCTACCCATTCAAGCTGTTCATCGAGTACAAAGTCTTGTTGTGTTGCCCACAGATCATCTGCAGCACAGGTTAGCGTTCGAGTCAATTCGACCCTTGTCATACAAGATCAGATCGACTTACCGTTATAATCTGGGACTTGTCCATGGTCGGCGCCCGGGTTGGATCGCACTTCATCGCTCCAGGGCATAATGCTGAGCTATCCCGATCAGGCTTAGCTTCGAAGAAGACAGATTAAGGCACGTAGGTACCTTACCGTACCTTACCTTAAGTACTTACTGGATGAAAGTCTAACAAGCTGGAACTACGTAGACTATGGTGATCTTTCTCTGTATCTGCGCAATTCGAATCGAGGGGAAGGAGTCATTTAAGCAAAAGACCAGTCTGTGAGCGTGTGTGTATGAATCCTGCCTGATGGCGGTGGTCACCAACTCACCGATTGCCAAATGTGTCCTACGTGCAAGGGCCGGGGCCGCCTTGTTTTGCCTACCCGTCCAGAAGAAACGGGTAGGGGCAGCTCCAACGTAATTGATAAAATAATTAGGATGATCCGTTGGGTCGATTGATTGATTGATTAATTGAGTGTATCAGGCTACGAGGTCTCTTTATCTGGATCTATGAGCCGTCCTACTTGTTTCCTCTATTTACACAGCGCTGGCAGAATTTCATTTCGCAAGTCCAAATGTCCAAATCAAACGAATGTCAAAGTTGTATACACAAACTTCAAAACAATAGGGAAATACACAGAGAATTGTTAGTAATTCAAGCAAATGCTGCTGCAATTCGCTTCGCCGTGGATTTTTGCTTTGCTGTAGTCTTGTCTTGTTCGCCTCCCTTTGAGATGTTCGTGTCCGTTGTTGCTGTAGGATTACCTGCGGCGTTTGGTCGTTGTCTTTGATACACTGGGCAGCCTCGATCCAAAGCAGTATAAGGCCCTTGACAGGCAGCGCAACGCAGGTTATCGTGATCGTTGCAATCGTTGGTGAAGTGTTATCCCGCACAGATGCCACAGGTGGCGTTCTTGTCACATCAAAATTGGCGGTGACCGTACTGATTGCACTTGTAGCATCGTTCCGGTCCTACTCGGGGTTCGTAGGCAGAACGTTGGGCGATAGTCAGCCCAAAGCGGACCATATATTGGCCCAGAGAATGATCGACCCGTGCTTTCTGGGAGAGCCAGATCAACAGCGAGCCGTTCCATCGGTTCGATCTTTTACTGAGCCAGGCAATCTTCATCGCTTTTATTTCGATACCTTCAGTCGCATTATCTTTAGAGAACGTTTCGAGGATGTTGTCCTTGGAGGTATAATTGTCGCCCGTTTCATATTTTTTCGTGACTTGGTTCTTATAAACCCTATCAATGTTGATCGGATACCAGGTTTCTCCCTCCATGCTCGCGCTTGGAAAACCCTTTTCAAGCCACCTTTGATTTGCTCGAGCGACCTTGCAGTCGTCGTTGGTTGCCATGCGGATTTAAATTTGAGGTCCTTCCAGAAGCTGAAGGCCTTGGATTCGGATGTGACTGATGTTTGTTTGTTCGTGTAGTGCATTTTGCAGGATCGTCTTGGATTTTGCTGCTTCTTTGATTTCCTTTTTGGTGCGAACCGCGTTGATTGTCAAGGTAAGGTTCTGGTTGATATCTTGGGTGCGCTGTTGGTGTACTGGTGGAGGGCTAGTTGACTGGAGAGCAGATGCGTAAGAGTTACGGCTCTTCGGCTGTTGCTTATTCTGCGATTGGATTGTTTCGTTCTGCTGCTTGGTTTGATCCTGGAGGAGAGCGTTCTCTTTCTTTGTTTCGCGTAGCAGCTCTTGAGTCGCGGCGTAGTCCTTCCGAAGACTCGAGCTGAGTCTTAATGTTGTTGATCGCCGCGGTCTGCTGCTGTACGGTCTCTAGCCATTGGCTACTGACTTGTTTCAGCTGGTCGATGAAGTGGAGAAGAGTGGTGTTTGTTATCGCGGCTGTTGCTTGATTCTCGGTCGCAATCGCTGGCATTTGACCAAGACGCGTTGCTGCCTTCCTGACGACCTCATTTTCGATATGCTTTACATACCTTAGCGTCGCGAAGTGGTTTGCTAGGACCGTAGCAGAGCCGTTCATTTACCGTTATCAACAGGTAACGTTAATAACTATTGACACCGCCAAAAACGAGTCTCGTTTCTGATACGTCTAATTACGGAACGGTGTCTAATTATTGGAACGGTATACCTGATTAACAGTACTGGTAAAACCTTAATTTTAGCGTTGATTTATAAAACGCCCCCGCGTCAGGGGCGCTGCCTGCGCCCTTCACCCACGTATATTAGCCCCTAGACAGTGTAACAAATTCATTAATATTCGAATATACTAGGACGATATTTATATTCGAATATAAATATTATAGTAGCGTATTTATATTTAAATATCTAACTAAATATATTTAAATACGTATTTAAATATCTTACCTAAATAGTACTCCTTATAAATTAATAGGATTAGTAATAAATTATATACTTAGTAAGCTAGTATAGATTACTAAGTACTATAAATAGTAGTTTATTATATAATCTAACTAAAAATACTATAAATATATACTATTTTTAGTATATAACTATAATTAGATATATTTAAATATTATTTAAATATCTTAAAATAGTATATTTATATTTAAATATCCTACTAGTATATTTATATTCGAATATATATTTAAATATAAATAAAATCGTTATTATACTACCCTTAGATTAGCCTAGTAGATTACCTTAATATATTACTCTAGCGTATTACCCCCGCGAGAAAAACGGCTAAATTAACTAATTTTAATACTAGATTTAAAGCAATGTTAATAAAATACCTAAACCCCTACTTCTAAGTAGAAGGCTTAGTAGCCTTAGTAGTATTAAGAGTATTTACCTAATATATAATATTATTTTTAAAATATTATATATCTTATAATATATTATAGATACTACTATATACTAATAGCTAGGGATTATATACCGTAATTTAAACTAGCGTATATAATATTATACGTGAAATCTTAATTTACTATAGTAATTACTATTCCTAATATACTACTACTTATAAACCCTCTAAATCCGTTACCTAGCGCTAAGGTAGTAAGTAATTAGTAGCTTCTCTTAAAGCTACTAAGCGAGCGGACTTACTTTGTAGTTAATACGGGTACTACCTTATAAGGATAATAAAAGTTAGTGTCTTAGTAGATTTTAGTAGTAAAATCTCTCTTCTAACTAATTAAACCCCTATTACGCTAACTTTTATTATACTAGATACTATAGTAAGCTCTAAATAATCGACTAGATAAGGCTAGACTAGTTAGGGGTAAATCCTTCTCCCCTTCTAATTAGGGTAGTAGTATATATATACCCTATCCTAGTACGCGTATACTCTATTCTAGTACGCGTATACCTCCTCCCTTTTAGCCTAGTAGTTAGCTAGCGGGAGTGTTTTAAATAGTTAATTAAATACTAAAAAGTATTTACTATTTATATTAAGAGCTTTCTATTAATTCTATTTAGAATTAATATTGAAGATAAAGGGTACTAAGATCTAGGTATATTTATAAGCTATATAATATATATCTTTATTATAGAATATAATATTAGAAGGATATATTAAAATTTAATAGTTTTTATTAAGAAATAATAGATATAAACTCCTAGACTTACTATAATATAAGATAGTAGAAGACTATCTACTCCTTAGTACTTCGTATTTCTACTATACTATATATCTAGGGGATTAAATATTAGTATAATAGGGATTATTTTAGTAAGCCTTCTCTAAAATAATTCCTATTATACTAATATTTAAATTAGTAGATACTATAATACTATCTTAATAGTAATAACTACTTAGTATATTATAAATAGATTATATTTATAATATATATAAATTTCTATATATAATCTAATAGTTTAAAGGCCTTTAAAATCTATCTATTAGTAGGAAAGTTATAAGTACTTAATAGTATCTTATATTATAATAAGTCTAGTACCTATTATTTCTTAGTAAGAACTATTAAGTTTATAATTATAGGATTATCTCTTCTAATACTATATTCTATAATAAAGATATATAATATATAGCTTATAGATATATCTAGAACTTAGTACCCTTTATAATTAATAGTAATTTTAAATAGAGTTAATAGAAAGCTCTTAGACTAACTATATTAGATTAATACTTTAAACTCGAGTTAGATATCTAACTTAACTCTTAGTAAGTTAATATTAAACTCCTAGTATAAGTATTTAAGTTAATACTATAAGGTAGTACTAAGTATTAGTACTAAAGTATTAATCTAACTTATTAAGATATTAGTTCTACTTATATTACTTTACTAAGACTATAATATTAAGAATATTTTTTAGTTATAATAATATTTTATACTATATATAAGACTTACTAAAATATTACTAAATATTATTATTATTACTAACTAGGTAATTCTTAATAGTAAATAAGATAGTAGCTAATTAAATATTTATATAGAAATAATTACTATAATATTACTAATATTTTCTATTTATAGTAGTATTTAATACTATATATATAACTTACTCTTATATTTAGACTAATTTATAATAATATATAATTTCTATTAGGGAATATTATTATAAAGGGGATATTATAATACCTAGTACTTAATCTTTTAAGAAGATATTTTAGTTTTTAGTAGTATAAAGTACTTCCATATACTAAGTAGCTAGTAGTACTAACTTAAAATAGCTTAGCTATTAGCTTACTAGTAAGTAAGATAGTAGCTCTTAGCCCTTAAAGACTAGATTTACTATAGAATACCTTAGCGTCGCGAAGTAGTTTACTTGTATTATAGTATAACTATCTAGTTACTATTACTAATAGATAATATTAAGAACTATTAATACTACTAAAAATAAGTATTATTTCTAATATATCTACTTTTAAAGTAGTATCTAATTCTTAGAATAGTATACCTTATTAATAGTACTAGTAAAACCTTAATTTTAGCGTTAAAATATAAAGTACTCCTATATTAAGGGTATATATATAGTATACTATACTTTATACCTATATATAATAGCCCTTATAAGTAGTCTAGTATATTACCCTTATAAGAAAAATAGTTAAAACAACTAATTTTAATCCTAGATTTAATATAATATTAATAGAATACCTAATCCTATACTTCTAAGTAGGATTCTTAGTAGCCTTAGTAGTATTATAAATATTTACTATTACATATAATATTATTCTTAAGATGTAATAAAACTAGTAATATATGATATTTACTCTTATATACTAATAGCTAGAAACTAGATACTATAATTTAAACTAATATTTATAGTATATTACATGAAATCTTAATTTACTATAATAAATACTATTCCTAATTTACTACTACTTATAAACTATTTAAAGAATCTATTACCTACTACTAAGATATTTATATACTTTATAATATCCTATAATAATATATATTAATAATATCTAGGAAGCTAATAATATTTATTATATTATAAATATTATTATTTCTTACTAAAAATAATTAAATACATGAGAAAATATTATTAGTATATAGATATTATTATACCTACTATTATTATAGACTAGTTTAACTATATATTACTAAGTATTATTATTATTATTACCTAGCTTAATATAAGTAATTCTTTAAGGTGATATAAAAAGGTAATATATATCCTTAGAGAACTAAAGGGGGTATTAAAATTATAATTAAAAAAACTTCTATTTTTAGTATAGGAGTAATTCCAGAATTTTTTTTAGTATCTCTTACTATTTTATTAGGGGCTTAGTATATTAGCGATACCTTAACGAGTTAGATTAGTACTAGAAACTAGTACTAAGTATTTAGGTTAGTACTAGAAGGTAGTACTAAGTATTTAAGTTAGTACTAATTTATAATACTAAAACCTAACTTAATAATTACTTTATAAATAGTAACTATATCTATATTTATTAAGAATCTATTATCTAGGATATAGTATATATTAATTATTAGCTATCTAGAATAGAAAATCTATAATATCTATTAGTTTACTTAATTTATAGGATCTAACTAGGTTAGGTATAGTATATCTAAGGGTAAATATTAAATATTATAATATAACTATATAAGAAAATCCTATACCTATAATAATTTTTTAGTATTTAAAAGCCTTAGGTAAACCTTAGTATTACTAATAGATATTATACTATAATATAAGATAGTATAATCTACTAGTAACCTACTATTTTAAATAGAGGGAGGTATACTTATATATACTAGGATAAGGTATATATAGACTTAGATAAGATATATATATACTACTACCCTCTATCTAATTTAGCATTTAAATAATATAAGTTAGTAGTAGTATATAGAAGTTATATTAGTAAATATACTATATTATAGAGGGTTTAAATATAACTTTTATATATATACTACTCTAGCTAGATATATATTTTATATAGACTGTAATAATCTATATACGGAAATTATAGGAGTAGGTTATATAGGTAAAGAAGCTTCTAGAAATACTGATCGTAATTTTGCTAGCGTCTGCCAAGACGGGACATTTAATTCGGTGGAGACCATAGTACATCGCGTTATACAAACCACCGCCCCGCAAATGTTTCTAGGGGGACTGTGAATGGAGTTGCCTCAACGGTCCCAACTTTATTACTACTTGACGCGGTTCCAGACATGGAACTGTTGCCGTGAAAGAACGTGGCCCATTTAATACCGCCTTGTCTTTAGGCAGCCTTGCCTCGTGATACGCTTCAACTCTGCTACCGTCGGCTAGTCCTTGTCGCAGAGTCTACTTACCGCTCGAATAGATTACTACTACACCTAGAGGCTGTCGGTGATATGAAAAAAAACCAAGACTGGGCTGATTAATACTTCCCTCCACAGATGAATGTCATCCTGTTGTGATGTGATCAGACAACGTCACGTGGATGGAATTTTTCGTACTAACGATTTCAGGCAGTCGGTGAAGCAGACATGCAGGCGAACAGGATACTTGGTGATACCATCAGAGGATTGCTAAACCGACAGCCCCACTTCATCGTCTCTTGTTTCGTTCTACGAAGTTGCTGCTTATTCTCACCGAACGATGCACATTCGCCTTGCAACTACGCGTGATTTGCATCGTCTCGCGCAGATCACCGTCACGTCCTTGATAGACGACCCAGCCTTCGATTACATGTGGCCAAAGCGGCATGAATACCCCGAAGACAACTTCTTTTTCTGGCAACTGCAGCTGAAGAAATGGCTTTACGGACCTCATCAGACCTTTCTAGTCATGGTTCTAGATGCTGAAGATCTTCCTATCGAGAAGGCAAACGTAGTCCCTGGCACCATCATTTCCTACGCTATCTGGGAACGAGTCGGCCGTTCCGCCGCGGCTAAGGATCGCTGGGCACAAAAGGATACATGGCAGAATCTTCTTGACAGTGCATTCATCATATGTCTATCGTTGACTTTGGCTGTTACTAACCTCGTGCTGGGTAGGAAGCACAGCCCGAGTTGAAGCATGGTCAATCTCACTCAAATACGAGCGACGGGACGCGGACAAGCAGCGACTTGCTGCCATTGCCAAGGCTTCTGATGTGGATAGGGAAGATTGCTTTGCAGATATCGAGGATTGGTGGAACATGGAGCTGTTAGTCACGGATAGACTGTTCCGCAGACGAGGTGCTGCCACCAGTCTCGTCAAGTGGGGCACAGCTGAAGCAGATGATGAAGGGGTGTGCTGTGGAGTTGAAGCTAGCGGTATGGGAGCCCGAGTCTATGAAGCGTGCGGCTTCAAAACAATGAAGGAGTCCGTGGTGCAGGTCGAAGGCAGGAATGAAAGCCTACAGTATGTGGTGATGCGCAGGGATGTTTGAGTCGCTACAGGCTCCCATATTCTGGAGTAGGCTGAAATTATAGATCATACCGGTCACTAAAAGTAACTTCTCTATTGACAGCATGCCCATTCCACTCGAGAACACTCGGGAATACATATTAGCCGTACGTGTGTTCAGCTTGTCGACCTGCACCTGGCCATACACACCATACCAACACTGTAATTACACCCGAGCCAGCACCTTATGCCCAACACCATGGGTACTGCCATTGGGACGAGTCAGGGGGCATAGAGCATCCAAGGATGGTAGGGGTTTCAAGACCAACCAAACAACAGGTCGCCGCCATGAATCAGTCGATATTTGACCCAGATTCAAGGTCTTTCCAACCCTTCGCCTCGGGGGGTCAAAGTGCTTGCATGTGTCGGTTCCTTCAGGAACAGGACAAGGGAAACACTCATTAGGAGGAGACAGCAGGATAAGCCTTCAATCCATATCAGAGAGTATGTCGTAAGCATTGGTGCTAGATAGGGACGCGTACCGTATACATTCTGTATCGCTTTGATAAAGCTTCCAAATATGAGTTCCTGTGTGTGCGATGGGAAGGAGCGCACAGAATCAAGGCTCTCCAAGCTTTTCAAAACGATCTAAACTATGCGTCAATATAATTGTACGACCCGAACTCCGAGGTTAAGTACATGTTCAGTATTTGCAGATCTCCCAAGGCTCTTGCGCAGGTAGTATCGCACGAAAAACCGAGTCAGCGCTGACGATATAGCGATTGCTATATCAGAGGATAAGGCTATGACCAGATCAAATACGGCGTATAGAGATGGCTGATCTACTTGGTTGTTAGCTACATGCTTTATGGCGGTTTATGCTTCTTCATCACCTTCTTTCTCTACAACACAGAGTATTGCTACTATGAGACCACTGAGCATGACGCCAAAGTTGAACCCAAAGGCTACAAGGACTGGCGCAAATCTAGGATTTTCCGGCCCTAGTCATGCCGAGCTTAGCAGTAACTTAGTGGCATGATATATCAACTTACGGATCCATCCGGCCGCCAAACAAGTATACAGCATGAAGGCTACTAGAGAGTTAGCAAACAAAAGCAGTTTGATCTTCTTGGTGCGCTTGATTATGTAGCCTGCGAATAAAGCGCCCAAGGGTTGACCAGAGAAAAGGCAAGGCAAAGCCCAGTCTTGGAATTTTGACCCATCCTTATTTCGAACTTCGATATAGAGTCCAAAGCTGAAGATCATCTTATTCCAACAGGGTCAGCGGTATGGACGATGACGTCGATAGATTCAATGACATACCTGATTCCACGCAAACATAATAGGCACACTCGCAAGCAAGACTTTCAAGACTGCACAAGATTTCAAGAATCTCAATGGTATAACTGGACAGGAAGCCAGACGAGACTCAACATAACAGAAGGCCACCACTGTTACCGGGGTGAGTAGGAATAGAGTGATCTCCAGTGGATGGAACCAAGGTAGAATGTTACCCCCAATGTTCATGGCCAAAAGAGGGAAAGTAACGGCACTGATCAACGTCAGACATCCGAGAATGTCGGGTTTATGCTTCAACTGTGATGTTGAAATGGAGTGAGTAACATTGTCAGCGCCGACTAATATACTGTTGGGTTTGGAAGTCAACGTGGCGAAGATCAGGATGGCGCCTGCGACCATAGAGGCAGCCTCTATCAAAAACGGTCTTGCACGTAAGCTGTGAGGTTTGACCGAGGGGAAGAAGCTCTTACAGATGCCAGTCAACAGCACTCACAAGTTTAATGCCGATAGGGCCTCCAAGGATAAGTCCACTTGTATCCACAATAGTTGCAATACTCCGCCACAGTGGAAGGTGAGTCAGTTGAACATAGTCTAATATCTCATCGGTCAACGAATACGATTGAGGTACTCATGTCACCTGAATCTCACCATTGATAATAATGGTAGTGAGTAGCCCCAAACCTGATGAGCCCATGCCCACAACGACTCGGGACGACGTGAGCTGCCCAAGCGAATAGCTCAAGCCACTATACCCAGAGTGAATGATGCAAGCCTGAGCAATGAGACGATCTATGGGGTCGTACCTCAGAAGAAAACCAAGGGAAGATAATACTGCTGCTGCCAATACCGCCGCCCTCGTGCCGTATACACCAGATAAATGGCTGTACTATGTTACAGCTTCAGACTTTTAGTCAAACGTTACGAATGCAGAGAGGGCCTACAAGAGGCTGGAAAGCTGATTGGCTGATTGACCCTGCAAGGACAATCCAGACAGCATTGCTGAGTTGCTGCAGATCGGAAGCTGAGGAGGAAACGATCAAATGAAACCTTGGAGTCAGAGATGCGATAGAACGTACCTATGTACGTGCTATAGCTACTCAGAAGATAGGAGAGATCGAAAGAGACCACAAAGAGACTGATAGCGAGTCAGCCTGAACGATCAGACATTGGTGCAGAATAGAGTCAATGAGTTTACCTAATGAACAAGCCTGGCAGAACGCGGACGAGGGCAGCCCTAGGGTTCTTTCCAACGCTTTCGTCTTCTCTATCAGAAAGTAATCGGGTGTCCTCTGCTTCGTTGACGTTTTGAATGTTGTCGTTCTGCTCATGGGGGCCGCCTGGACCGCCGAGTTGACCCATTCCACCAAACTTATGGAGGTACGGTCACGGTCAAGCCAAAGAAAACCAGGGATAAAGCTAGAGCTTCATTTGCGGTGTCGAGTTGATAGTGTAAATGATGTCCTCGATCCTTCCCTGCAAAATGCCGTTGTATATGGTACATCTGGACGGAATGCCTCGAGGGCGCACGGTGTGTGATGAGGAGGAAATCACTTGGCATGCCCGTCATATTTATATAATAAGGTCTTGGCTAGTAGCATTACCTATTATACTTATTTAGATTATTTATAGATATATATATAGATTTAGTACCTTATTAATATTATTTATTATTATATCTAGGTAGAATATATAGTTTTACCTTTAAAATAGTATATTATTATAACTAACTAAATAGACTATATAATATATACGTTTAATATATATTATATCCTTATATTAACTTATAAGGGGAAATAATATATAAGGCTTACTAGTCTCTTTAAGGGGTTTATTAGATTCCTTATAGAATAATTCTTAGATTTCTTAAGAATTAATTTTACTATAAAAATCGACTAATTTTATATTATTATATAACCCTTATAATTAATAATTATAATAATTCTAATTCTTCTACCTATTTAAGGGTAGTAATCTATTATTAGTTATAATAAATATAACTTACTCTAATAGTATTATAAGTAATATACTATTATAATAAAGTTAAGATAAAAGTAATTTATTAAATACTATTAATAATAATCTTAACTAATAGGAAAGAGAATAGGAAAGTTATATAAGAGATATAAATAAATCTAATAATATTAAAAATACTACTTAAAGGAGATTTAAAGAATTATAAAAGAAGTATCCCCCTTATAATAGAATACTTTATATAAGTAAGGTGTAAGTAAGAAGAGTTACTATAAATTTAATAACTTAAAGAAGTTAAAGTAGATATTACTACCCTAGAATTAGAGGAATAAATTTCTCTTTATAATAATAATATTATAGGTTAGAAGTATATATATAATAAAGTTAAGGAGTACTTTAATCTTATTTAAAGTATATTAAAGCTAACCCCTATTCTTAACTATTATAATAAGAATATTTATAAATACTAAGACTAGATATAATAATATAATATATCTTTTTTATAAACTCTATTTAATTTTATTATATAAATATTATATATTCTATTTATAATACTAGTACTTATAAGTAATTTAAAATAATTTTAAGCTACTTATTTATATTCTTATCTATTAGAAATATTAAGTTAGAAGGATTTTATAAATTTTTATTAAATTATATTAAGGATCTTATAAATAGGAAGTTAAGTATATATTAATAATATACTAATATATATTAATACTTAATATAAGTAATCTATAAGTTTAAAATATACTTAATATCTTTAAAAGCCTAACTTCCTAAAAAAGTTAAAAGTAAGTAGGTAATAAATTTATATATTAAGTTTATTAAAGAGCTTTAAATTACCTTTATAAATTAAGAGTCTCTACTTAATATAAGAAATAAACTCCTATTATTAGTAGTATACCTAAAGGCTAATATTAATATAACTAGAGGCCTTAATAAAAAAGGCTAGTAAAATATATTATAAAAGCCCTTAGATTATAATAAAGGTAAAAAATTATAAATAAATTAGGATAATATTATAAGAAGATAAGGGATAGGTAGTTATAATAGTAAGAGTAGTTATAATAAGCCTAAAATACGCGACTTATTAGATATTACTTATTAAAATTATAATAAAAAGGGCTACTATTCTATTAATTATCTTAATCTATTAAAGTAAAGTAGATTTCAATTAAAAGGAAGACGCCTAACCCTTAATATTATAAGTAAATAGGGCTAATATATAAGTAAAGAGTAGAGAAAAGGCTAAATCCTATTAAAGACTCTAAATTATTAGGGGAGAAGTTATAAGAAGTAGAGGTTAAACCTCTAATACTATATTAATATAAAGTTAAGATAATACTAAAGTATAAGTCTTTGAAGTATAAGGGATATCTTAATTATAGTTTCTAGTTAAATATTATCTCTTAAGCTTATACTATTAAAGCGAGCTTAAAATAGCTAGTAGTATCCTTTATAATAAATTTGTTATATAGTATATTATTAATTAAGATATTTAATAGTTATTAGAACCTTCTTAGTAGTAGTTATACTTATTTATTAATATTATTAATAAAGGTTACTATCCTTTATTCTATCTTAGAGAGCTTATTATTATACTATTTAAGTACTTATTTATAAAGGCTTAGTTAAAGGTTATTCCTAATAGTAGTAGGATCCTTAAGTAAGTATATTTACTTAGCTTAATTAGTAAATATATAAATATCCTAAAAGTAAGTATCCTTTCTAATATACTTAATAACTAAACTAGTACTAATAGATTTACTATTATATATAGGATTAAAGAATCCTAAGTCCCTAGGGTTCTATTAGAAATAATTACTACTACTATTAACTCTAGTTAATATATCTACTTTACCTAGTTAGCTAGATTAACTAGGCTAGGTATAATAGGGTTCTCCTAAATATATTAAACTATAGCCGCGTTAATAGTTACTTATATAATAGGGTTAATAGTAAAGGTTATTATACTACTAGATAATTATTAATAGCTAGAAGATCTAGTAGTATAATAACCTTTACTATTAATCCTATTATATATTAGTTATTTATAAATAGCCTCTTTAACTAATATTTACCTAGTAATAGTAGTACTATTAAGAGACGAGGTAGTCTATAACTTACTTAGTAAGGGAGGATTATTAAGGAGTTTATAAGAGGCTTCTATTCCCTTATTAAAGTATAAGATAGCCTTATAAATAGTAGGTTTATTAATTACCTAATCTTAAGGCTAAGATTATATAGAAGCCCTAAGGAGACTAATAGCTTCTAAGGATATAAATCTAAAATAAGTACCTCCTTATTTAGTAGAGGCTTCTTACCCTAATCTAATGAATCTAAGGGTATCCTTTATAATTAAAGAGATAATATAGTAGGTAGTATTATTAATTAAGGATATAAAGATATATCTAGTCTATATAAATTTATCTAACTAAAAAGTAAGTTCTACTACTTCTTAAGAAGTTTAAGGAGCTATAATAATAGAATATAGAGAAATATTAGGAAAGAGTAGTAAATTTATTAGGGCCTTAATAGAATTTCTCTATCTTAGTACTAACTCTCTAGGGTATAAAGAAAATTATAATACTTATTAGTAAAGGCTTTTATAAAGAAGAGGTCTACTATAATAGCCTTATTATAATACTTGTATAAGGCCTCTAGTATACTATTAAGGTCCTTAATAGTAAGGTATATTATTATTTATATATAGTATTCATAGAAGTCTTTCCTAAGCTAGGAGGACTTAATATTAATATTATAAAGATAGTATTTAGTTCTTCTTAAATAATTATATAGTATTTATAAAAGATATTAGTATAAATAAAGATATTACTATTATTATTATAATAGTAATTACTTATTAAGACTAATATATAATTATATAATTAATTATTAGAGAAGCGAAGCCTCTCCTAGGTATAAGGTAGCCTAGTAGAAGACTTCCGCTCTCTATAAGCTAGCTAAGGTAACTACTAGCTATATATATAATAGCTACTAATAAGGCCGTTAAATAAAAGCTAATAGATAGTAATAAGCTTTATAAGACTATATTAATAGAGTTTTTTTAATATAAACTATCTTACTAAGGAAGCTTATAATAATAGTTAGCTATTACCTTTTATAAAATAGAATAGGAAATATCCTATTATTATAAGGGATCTACTTAACTA